>OIXR01000017.1_pt1 | contig 163452 bp, 163 predicted proteins | sample 1587831 | NCBI WGS metagenome assembly OIXR01 (sample SAMN03283263) | human gut metagenome | biome: human-associated habitat; material: feces | host: Homo sapiens | place: USA | collected 2013
TACCATTGTACGCCTACGAATTGCCAAATGCGAAATTCAGCTCGATTTCTCGAAGTCTGTTCAGCGTGTAGGGATGCATACTTTTCTAAATTTTTGACTTTTTCTACACGCTGAAGCGGCTGCATCAGCAGCCGCTCAAAACTTAATCTATTTGTTTTTTTATATCGGTATCCGAATATACTTTTTTCAGAATAGCATTTCTGGCAACAGCCACAGCAGCAACAGCAGCAAAAAGAAGCAAATAAATGATCCTCAGCGGTCCACCCTGAAAAAGAGCATTTTCTTTAGAAACAAAGAAAGAAACAATGCTATAAGCAAAGATAAACAAAATCAAAACACAAGTCGATGCTATATAGAAAGATCTTTTACTCATTTTATGCCCGTCCGTCTCTGTTTGCGGTTCCTGCTCATATCTCCTGCATTTAAACACTGCGTCAATGATGATAGCTATCGACAAAGTACCTAACACAATAGCAGTGGGGAAAAAGGAAAAGAATAAACGCAAATTCTCGTTGCCGGTAACGATCTGCTCACCTAAACTCAGTTGAATTATAAAGTTAAGAATGATAAGTGACACCCCGATACCGGATATGATCTTTATAATTTTCTTCTGATTCATAAGATCACCGCCTTTAGCGGATAAATCCGCTGTTAAAACATTAAAACGGTTTAACGATTATTCAATATATCAAAACAGTGCCTGTTTGTTTTGTTTTACTCTCCATCGGAATCAGCCTCTTTCATATCTGTATCGGATAATTTCCTAATCTTATATTAACATTTACAAAAGATTTGTCAATATGATTTCAAAAAAAGCGGCTGAAAATCAGCCGCTTAAATTTTATATTTATTTTGTTATCTCAATCTCATCTATAACAACATCATGGACAGGTTTATCATTCGCGCCGCACTTTACAGAGGCGATGTCATCCAGCACATCGGCGCCGTTTATGAGCTGACCGAACACGGTATGATGAAAATCGAGCCAAGGTGTGCCGCCGACTTTCTTATAATTGTCTATGACCTCCTGCGGAAAGCCGTTATCCTTTAACTGCTCCATTTGCGAAAACAGATTCCGCGGTACATTTTTTGCCTGCACGATGAAAAACTGACTGCCGTTTGTGTTCGGTCCGGCGTTAGCCATGGAGAGCGCGCCGTAATAATTGCGCACGTCAAGGCTGAATTCATCTTCAAAATTCTTTCCGAATACGGATTCGCCACCCATTCCTGTGCCGGTGGGATCTCCTCCCTGAATCATAAAGTCCTGAATGACTCTGTGGAAGATAATACCGTTATAATACCCGTTTTCGGAATGCGTAACAAAATTTTCGACCGCCTTAGGCGCAACTTCGGGAAAAAGAACAAATTCCATATCTCCCCTGTTTGTTTTTATAACGGCTTTAACACCGTCTCTGATCTCAAGCTGATTCATGATAGTTTTACCCTTTCATTGATTTTTCTGAGCAGATCGGCAGGTATCTTTTCCACTTTCCTGTCATAAGTGAGGAGACCGTTCAGTTCATCTTCAACATCCGTAAGCTGTGTATAAACGGTTGCGGACAGACCTTTTTTGATCTGCGGAACTATAGTTTTTTCAAAAGTATTTTTATAGGCTTTCGCAAGACTTTCCGGCGAATTATAGATTTTATAGCCGAACATCTTATTATTGAAAGTATGCCCTTTTACACGGTGTGAAAAACCGCCGAACTCGGAAAGCACATAGGGCTTATTTCCGGCTTTGACTTTGATCGGAGTAAAATAAATATGCTTTGAAATAACGTCCGTAACCCCTCTGTCGTGCCAGCCGGAGGCGGAATCTATAACCCGTGTGGAATCGTATTTCTTTATAAACTTATATGCGTTCGCGGAATCAAACTGACCCCAGCCCTCGTTGAACGGCACCCATAGCGCAATACATGGGCAGTTATAAAGCGCATCAAGCATTTCCCTAAGCTCGTTATAATAACTGTTTCTCTGTTCGCTGTCTGTTCTTTTGAAAGTCTTGTAATTCGTATCGTCCAGATTTATGCCGACAAAAGGCAGAACAGAAATCTCGAACCCGTATTTTCCGCCGCCGTTTACCATATCCTGCCAAACGAGTATGCCGTTGACATCGCAGTAATGATACCACAGCATCGGCTCAATCTTAATATGCTTTCTGAGCATATTAAAGCCCATCTTCTTAACGGTCTTCACATCGTTTTCCATTGCTTCGTTGGACGGCGGAGTGAGAAATCCGTCGGGATAATAGCCCTGATCAAGAAGACCATTGTGGAAATAGGGTTTATTATTCAGAAACAGGCGCGGCATTCCGCTTTCATCCCTACCTATAGAAAACTTTCTCATTCCGAAATAGGACTTGACACGGTCTCTGCCGCAGGAAAATACAACATCATAAAGGAACGGGCTTTCGGGTGACCATGATTTGAAATTCGGCAGTTTTATGATATTTTCAGAGGTTTCAGCCACAAGAGCATCTCCGTCATAGACTGAAATGAGCACATCGCCGTCGGCAACAAAATCAAATTTCACCTGTTCCTTGTCATAATCAGGTGTGATCTTAACACTGTGTATGTAATGCTTTGGCGTACTTTCGAGCCATACGGTCTGCCAGATACCGCTCTGCGGACTGTACCAGATCCCGCCGCGGCGGAACTTCTGTTTTCCGCGGGAATATTCCTTTGTATCCGAATAATCCTTAACAACTACATTCAGACGGTTTTCACCTGTTTTAAGGCTTTCTGTAATCTCAAATGAAAAAGGAGTATAGCCGCCTGTATGCGAACCGACATGCGTGCCGTTTACATACACATCCGCGATCTGGTCAACTGCGCCGAAGTGAATAAACACTCTGCCGCGGTTAAAATCATCGGGAATTTCAAACACCTTTTCATAATGCAGATATTCACTCGGCTCAAGCACCCTGTTGACGCCTGAAAGCGGCGTTTCGGGAGAAAACGGCACAACGATCCGGGTACCGAAGCTTTTCGGTATATCCCGGCTCTGCGTGAATTCGCAGTGCCAGATGCCGTTGAGGTTGATATAGCTGTCTCGAACGAACTGCGGGCGCGGATATTCGCCGAGCGGATGATCTGTATTGATTTTTTCACCGAATTCAGTCAGCATTTTCATTTACCTCACTGATAATTTTTGAATCTTCGATCCTTACATGTTTATTGCATATTTCAAGCGCCGCCTTTTTATGACTGACGATTATGCACGTTACGTTCTTGAGCTCTTTCAGATTTTTCAGAAACGCTTTTTCCGTTTCCTCATCAAGCGCGGAGGTAGCCTCGTCAAGCAAAAGCACGGGAGATTCACTAAGCATGGATCTTGCTATCGCAAGACGCTGCACCTGCCCCTCTGAAAGTCCGAGCCCTTTTTCGCCTATGACTGTTTCAAGACCCTGCGGAAGCTCGCTTATAAACTTATCCGCGCAGGAGATATGGATGGCATTGCGTATCTCCTCGTCCGAAACATCGGTGTGGATGAAGGTAAGATTATCCCTGATCGTTCCTGAAAGCAGCATATTTCCCTGCGGAACATAGGAAAACAGCCGTCTTGTATGTTTATCAACGGGAATGCTGCCGTCATTAAGCTCAAGCTCTATTTTTCCGCCCTGCACATTGAGCACGCCGAGCAGAAGTTTTAGAAGCGTACTTTTGCCGATGCCGGAAATACCTGTTATCGCAACAAAATCGCCCTTGTTGATCTTCAGAGAGGTATTGTCAAGTATGGTCTCGCGGTCATATTTAAAGGTTATATTTTCAAAATGAATGCATTTTAAATTTCCGTAGGTCTCGTTAACGTCAATATCGTTTTCGTTGCTTTCTTTTTCATCCGGCAGATTCGCGATCTCCATCAGTCTTTCGGCGGACGCGATAACATTGTAATATTTCGGCAGCGTAGATGAGAGACTTGCAAAAGGTCCCTGGACCTGATTGACGAGCTGGAGCATGGCGGTGACCGTACCGTATGTCATACTGATTCCGCCTATACCGAGCAGACCGAAAGCACCGAACGCGAGCGCGAAAACATAGCCCAGATTGAAAACCGTTGAAATACCGCCGCGCGAAGCAATATGCATAAAACGGCGTTTCATGCGCGCCTTGTAGTTTCTCTCCTGAAGAACATCCGATTCATCCGAGACCCTTTTTTCCGCCGCAAAGGATTTGACAACAAGGAGATTTATGATCGCTTCCTGAAAGAATGAGCGTGTGGAACCCTCCGTCTCCTGCACCTTTTTGTGCAGCTTTTTAAGCGGTCCTCTGAATGCGCGCATACAAACAAAAACAAAAATGCCCCCTGCGAGAAACACCAGCGCAAATACACGGCTTATTACGACGAGATAAATAAAAGCGCATAAAAGCTTGACTATGTAATAAGTGGAATCCGGCACGATTGTTGTAATACCGTCCGTAACGATCGTGATATCATTGAAAAGGCGGTTCTGCAGCTCGCCGGTGTGATAGGACGATATTTTAGAATAATCCTTTTTCATGATCTGCTCAAGCAGGTATTTTCTGTATTCCATATCGAGTCTGCCGCGGCAGCGCTCCGAAAAGCTGTTGCTCAGCAGATTCAGCGCAAGCTGCAGCATGATAATGGCAAACAGCGCAACGGAATACCTGAGAACATATCTGTAATCATGGTATTCAACGGCGCCGTCTATAATGTTTCCCGAAAAATTGGCAAAAACAACGGAGAGACTTGCCCAGACAGCATTGGCAATTACAATAACGGCAAGTTTTCCGAACTGCTTTCTGCCGATAACCATAAGCCAGCGTATAACGGCAAGGTCGCTCTTTTTAAATTTTCTTTTGATCTGTGTATCGCTCAAGCTCTGTTACCCCGTTTTAATATCCTTTTGATTTTATTGAACGCCCGTTTTGAAAAATGATAGATCGGTCTGAGCGGATAAAGCGCCACCCATACTCTGGAATACACTTTGTAAAGGCGGTTTTCCTCCAGGTCGATATACGCCTTGCCCTTTTTGTAAAAAGCTTTGAGTTTTCCGACGATCATATCGTCTGTAACATATTCCTTATTCAGCCTGTTGTCTCCGATAATCACATAATGATCGGGGCATACCTTTACGATCCTATGCATGATATATTTTCCTGATTTTGTTACATAAACGGGAATATCATATTTTTTAAGTCTGCCCTGCGGCTTTACAATGATTATTGTATCCTGCTGATTATGAATCAGTGGCTCCATTGAATCACCTTTGGTAAGCCCCGTATACACACCGTATTCATTCAGCGCCTGTTTTATTGTTTTAATATTCTGCGTATCTGCCAAAGGTAACCCTCCGAATATGATCAAAATAATACGAATCAAGTATAACATATATATAAAGCTTATGCAAATAAAAAAAGCCGCTCCAAGGAGCGGCACTTGAACAAATGATATAAATTATTTTACCTGATGCTTTTTAAATCCGCGCTGCGCAAACAGAACACACAGAAGTATCGCCGCAGCATATATCAGTACAGTCATTGAAAACAGGTTTAGCACAGTGAAACCAAAATCATATGAAAGATAAAGCTTGAACAAAGAAAGCCCTTGTATCACCGATGACGGCAGCAGATAAAAGATATGCTGCCACAAATCATTTGACGACGGCTGAAGAAACAGCGGAAGAAAGATCAGCACCACATCAACCACCAAAACACCGAAAGGCGTTTTCATTTTTGCAGAGCAAAGAAGTGTGACCGAAAGCAGCGCGAGCATGACAAGATAAGCTATTCCGATCAGAATAAACGACGCCTGTGAAAAGGTAAGTGAATAAGGACAAAAGCTGTCCATGATCTGAAGCGGCAGATCTCCGCCTCGAAAACCGAAGGTGATCAAAGGCAGAAGCAGTGCTGCAGTGGCGTTGACAGCAAATACAACCGTGCCGAACAAACCGACTGAGATCAGTTTTGCCCACACCAGCTTGCTTTTACCGAAACGCGTAGACAGTATAACGGAATCGGCGCCGGACTGATATTCACCTGCAAACACGGGTGCTGCGGCTATACATATTCCAAGAATACATATCACGAGCATCTGAAACGTGTCTCCGAAAATGGACCAGCCCATTGGATAGCCATATTCATAAGGCTCGGTGATCTGACTGTTTTTATCCGTCCAGTATTCCTTTTCGGAATTGGAAAGATTGCTGTTGCTCTCAATATAGGCTGTTACGTTTTCGTTTCTTACTTCGTAAAAACGGGACGCGTCCTCTCCTGAAACCGACGGAATATTAAGATATCCCATTTCATTATGCTCGTATGTGTTGCCTATCATATTCAAATAACTTGTTCTCTGCGCAAGCCAGCCGTAATAGATCTCATCGGTAAAAGGGATCTCTCCGCCGCGCTCTGTTATCAGATTTTCGGGATCTGAATAAATATCCTGATATTCCTGAATATCGCTTTCAATGCGCTCTTCGGTGAGCGCGCCGGACAATTCGTTATACCGCTCCTGCCGGTAGGAAACCGCGTCGCTGCCCGAAAGGCGGTTGCCGTTCACATCCCATGTGACATACTGAATAAAGGGCAGCAGAAAAAACAGCACAGTCAGCAAAAAGCAGACGGATGTTACAATAATAGTGAGTTTTCTGCGGCATATTTTTTTCAGTTCCGCTCTTATAAGTTCCGCCATAAGATCACCTCCCGATTGCAGTTTGACGGTCATTTTGAAAATGATAAAGATAGAGATCCTCAAGAGACGGCTCAGCACTTGCCGCGCAGTCAAGCGGTTTTTCATCACTGACAATGCGCAAGATCACATCGCCGTTTTCACTGTGGTGAAGATTTACAACACAAAATCCGTAGCTGAGCTCCTCCGCTTTTTCCTCGGGCACACAGCATTGCCATACTTTACCGTCCATCTCGTGCGCGATGTCCTGTGCAGGTCTTGAAATAATCAGCTCTCCGTCCTTCATCAGCAGGATATGGTCCGCAACATACTCAACATCTGAAACAATATGAGTCGAAAGTATGACTATCTTGTTCTTGGCGAAGTCCGCTATAAGATTGCGGAACCTTACTCTTTCCTTAGGGTCAAGCCCGGCAGTCGGTTCATCAAGTATGAGTATCCGCGGATTTCCAAGCACAGCTTGGGCAATTCCGAGCCGCTGTTTCATACCGCCCGAAAAGGTCTTTATTTTTTTTCGGGCAACATCCGAGAGCGACACCAGCTCCAGTATCTGCTTTGTCTGCTTTTTGGCCTGATTTTTAGGAACACCTTTAAGCGCCGCGATATAATACATAAATTCCTCTGCCGTGTAATCGGGATAACTTCCGAAATTCTGCGGAAGATATCCGAGAAGCCTGCGGTAATTTTCACCCATAGCCGAGGCTTTTTTGGAATCCACATAGATTTCTCCCGAAGTGGGTGTCAGCACATCGCAAATCATTCTCATAAGCGTTGTTTTTCCTGCGCCGTTTGCGCCCAGCAGTCCGTATACTCCCGGCGAAAATGAGACGTTTAAATGATTCACGGCCGTTTTGTCCGCAAATTTTTTTGTCAGATTTTTCAAAATAAGTTCCATTAGTCATTCTCCTGTTTGGAAGTGAAATTTTCGGTTCTGTCTTTTTTACAGCTTTTGATAAGCAAAATACATTCCGTTATCACGCCTGTAAACGACAATGCAAACAGAACACACCAGCACCAGAAAAGCGATCTTTCGTACAAAACCGGCAAAGTGTTGGACAACAGCAAAGACAAAACAATAACCGCAGCGCCCCATACCGCGCAGTAAAAGCCGCATTTGTGAGAGCGGTCATGGTTCAGTATGCAAAGACACCCCAACGAGGTGATGAGGAACGGAACGCACAGATACATAAAAACCTGTATCAGATCAAGCGAAAGCGCTGCCTGCGCCATAAAACAGGCGGCAGTAATGACAAGCACATCGGAAAGCCCAAGCAGCGTCACGCGCGAGAGCATTACCTGCTTAAGCGTGAATCTGGATGACATTTCAAGCTCGACAGTGCCGTTAACAAACGCGCGTGAAAGTTCACCTGTGCCCGCAAGGAACACAAACGGCAAAAAAGCGGAAAGTGTGCCCACAGCGTTAACGGCACCGCTGTTTTGAAACAGATAAAACCCTGAAACCAAAATGACGGCAAGCTGAATCAACCAGACCTGTTTTTTTATAAAACGAAGCTGCGACCAGAAAAAAGTGCGGAATGAAATGCCGGTATCGCATTCATCGATCTTTGTCATCATTTTCCGCGCGCGGTACACTGTTTGCGTCATCCTTTGAGGATCGGGGGCGGACGGTATTTCTCCGTAAAAATTTTTTAATTCACTTTTCAGATTACTTTTCAAAGAATGCTTCCTCCTTTTCAAGGTTTTTCTTCAGCGAATGCAGGGCGGTTCTGATTCTGTACATTACGGCAAAGCGACTCAAGCCCATGATTTTTGCAATTTCATTTACCTGCAGGTCCTGTCCGTATCTGAACAGAATCACCTCCTGCTGCTCATACGGCAGCTGTTCTATCGCCGCCTGCAATGAAATCCTGCCGTCAATCTGCTGCAGCTTAGGATCGTCAGACGGAAGAATTTCAGCTTCGGAAAGTGAAAGCGGCTTAACGCGTCTGTAATGATTGATACAAAGATTTCGAGCAATGGTATAAAGCAAGGCTCTCGGTTTTCCCTGCTCCGAATAGTCCGAAAGCATCTGAACGAAACGCAAAAAGGTCTCTTGTGTAAGATCTTCGGCGTCATCTCTGTTTTTTACTTTCCACCAGCAATATCTGTATATCTCCTCATAGTTATCAAGAATAATCCGCTCCGTTTCATCGGCTGTAAGATCCGAAAGCTTTTTACCGTAAGCCACTTTTTCACCTCCTCAACCTGTATAACACATAAAAGCATAAAAATGTGCACTGAAACAATAATTTTTATGTTTCTTGCTTTTCGGCATAAAAAATCGGTATGAGGATACCCCATACCGACCTTTAGATTATTTTGTTTTCAGTTTATCGCTTATTACATATTTGATGTTATTTTCCTCGCACCATCCGCGAAGCCTGTTTAACATAAAATCCTGTGCGAATTCATTCAATCCTTCCTTTAACTCTGGATACACATTAAAGTATTTCCAGAAAGTTTCAATAAAATTATCGGAATGAACTTTCTGAAGTATGCCGTTAAGCTTTGCGGAGCCGCGCTGCTTTACAAAAGCGCGCATAATCTCCTCATTGCTTACGGAAAGGAACGGAATCAGCCCAAGCGAAACATAATAGGCAGTCTGCCCGACATCATCCGGCTTTTCCATATCGTCGATCTCGGAGATATTTTTTATGGTGTAATCACCGTAGCAAAACCAATATTCGGACGATCCGCCGCCGCATTTTTGAAGCAATTCATCATCAATCACAAGTTCCATATCTGCCAACAACTCCGATTAACCTATTGAATTCAGCAAACCGCCCTTGGCGATTATATTCTGAATGAAATCAGGGAAAGGCTGCGCCTGAAATGTTTTGCCGAGTGTAATATCCGTGATAACGCCGGTATTGAAATCGACCTCGACGGTATCGCCGTCCTGAATCTCCTTAGCAGCCGCATCACACTCAAGGATAGCAAGGCCTATATTGATTGCGTTTCTGTAAAAAATACGCGCAAAGGTAGACGCAATGACACATGAAACACCGCTTGCCTTGATCGCGATCGGAGCGTGCTCTCTGGACGAACCGCAGCCGAAGTTCGCGCCAGCAACCATAATATCGCCGGGTTTTACCTTATTCACAAAATCCTTGTCTATATCCTCCATACAATGTGAGGCAAGCCATGCATCGTCACTTTTATTGAGGTAACGCGCAGGGATGATAACATCAGTATCGACATTGTCGCCGAATTTATGCACTGTGCCTTTCGCTTTATCCATAATGTACCCTCCTTAAATCTTTGCCGGGTCGGCAATGTACCCGGCAACGGCAGAAGCCGCCGCAACAGCGGGGGAAGCAAGATATATTTCAGATTCGGTATGGCCCATTCTGCCGACAAAGTTTCTGTTTGAAGTTGAGACAGCTCTTTCTCCTTTTGCGAGAATACCCATATGGCCGCCGAGGCAGGGACCGCAGGTAGGAGTTGAAACAATTGCGCCCGCTTCGATGAATATTTCCGTAAGTCCCTCTTTTATGCAGTCAAGATAGATCTGCTGCGTAGCCGGAATAACGATAACACGAACGCCGTCGGCAACCTTTTTGCCCTTAAGAATAGCGGCAGCTGTACGCATATCCTCCATTCTGCCGTTTGTGCAGGAGCCGATAACAACCTGATCTATCTTTATCTCGGGTACTTCATCTATCGTTCTGGTATTCTCGGGCAGATGCGGAAAAGCAACAGTCGGGCGAAGTGTACTCAAGTCAACCATTATGACACTTTCGTATTTTGCATCTTCATCCGCCTCATAAATCTTATAAGGACGCTCCGATCTGCCCCTGACATATTCAAGAGTTACATCATCGACCGGGAAGATGCCGTTTTTCGCACCGCATTCGATCGCCATGTTTGATATGGTAAGGCGGTCATCCATAGAAAGGTTCTTAATGCCGTCTCCTGTGAATTCAAGGCTCTTATAAAGCGCGCCGTCCACGCCGATCCTGCCGATTATATTCAGAATAATGTCCTTGCCGCATATATATTCCGGCTTTTCTCCTGTGATGACAACTTTTATCGCGGACGGCACTTTAAACCAAGCCATGCCCGTGATCATTCCGGCCGCCATATCCGTGGAGCCTACACCTGTTGAGAACGCGCCGAGCGCGCCGTAGGTACAAGTGTGGCTGTCTGCACCTATAATGCAGTCGCCGCAGGTGACGATGCCCTGTTCGGGAAGAAGGGCATGCTCTATTCCCATCTTTCCAACGTCATAATAATGGCGTATTCCATGCTTTGATGCAAACTCCCTGACCTGCTTGCAGTTCTGAGCCGACTGAATATCCTTATTCGGCGTAAAATGATCCATAACGAGGGATATCCTTGTTTTATCAAATATTTTATCCTTTCCGAACTTTTCCATAACATTTATGGCGACCGGGGAGGTTACATCGTTTCCGAGCACCATATCAAGCTTTGCGTTGATAAGCTGCCCGGCCGTAACGCTTTCCAGTCCGGCGTGATCGGCAAGGATCTTCTGAGTCATTGTCATTCCCATAAAAAACACCTGTTTATTCAAATTTTTCTATATTTTATGAATGCATATTCCATACAGAATATTGCTTTTCCTCAATTACAGATCCTCTGAAAAGGAATCCGCTCCCCTTTCAAGAGAGGTTGCGCCTGTTCTTGCCATTTCGATAATTCCGAAATCGGAAACTACGCCGATGAATTCATTGATAGTCGCAGGTCTGCCCGTAAGCTCAAAAGTAAAGCTTTCAAGCGTTACGTCAACTACCCTGGCGCTGTATCTTCTGTTAGCTTCAAGCAGCGCGTTTTTCTTTTCGATTCCCTTGGCTCTTACCTTAACGAGCAAAAGTTCCGATGAAACGGAATTCGCGTCCGTGAGCACTTCCACTTTTTTAACGATCTCAAGCTTTAAAAGCTGCATCTCGATCTGGCGCGCCATATCGGATTCAGCCGTTGAAACGATCGTCATTCTTGAAAACGCGGGATCTTCCGTTTCGCTGACCGTGAGTGAATTTATGTTGTAGCCCCTTCGGCTGAAAAGGCTCGCCACACGCTGGAGCACACCGCTCTGGTTGTCAACAAGAACGGAAAAAGTAAGTTTTTCTGTCATCTCAAAACACGCTCCTTTTAATTGAATTTCATTATAATGTCATCCGATGAACCGCCGGGCGGAATCATCGGCAGAACATTGGAATCAGGCGAAATACGGCAGTCGATAAGTACAGGTCCCTGATAAGCGAGCGCCGCTTTAACAACAGAGTCAATATCCTCGTTTTTATCCAGGCGAAGTCCTTTGACTCCGAATGCCTCGGCAACCTTAACAAAATCCGTTTTCCTGTTGGGATCGGTATCCGCAAAGCGGTTGCCGTAAAACAGCTTCTGCCACTGGCGCACCATGCCGAGCACTTTATTGTTCATAATGATCATTACAACCGGAATATTGTAAGACGCCATTGTGGCAAGCTCGTTAAGATTCATATGAAAACCGCCGTCACCTGCAAACAAGACTACCTTTTTATCCGGGCATCCGAAAGCGGCACCCATCGCGGCACCCATGGAATAGCCCATAGTGCCGAGACCGCCGCTTGTAAGCAGGGTGCGCGGCTTATGAAATTTATAGAACTGAGCCGCCCAGAGCTGATGCTGACCGACGTCTGTTACGATGATCGTATCATCAGGCGTATTCTCGTCTACGGACTCAATTACCTTTTGAGGATTTACATAATCCTCTATCTGGTTCTGAACAAACGGACGTTTCCAGCCGTTAATCTCCTCTTTCCATTCGCTATGGCTGCATTTGCTGATTGCAGCAGTGAGCATCGGAAGGACTTCTTTGAGGTCGCCCCTGAGATGGCAGTCAGAATAAACATTTTTATCCATTTCCGCCGGGTCTATATCTATATGTAAAACGTCTGCTTTAGGAGCAAATTTAAGCCTGTTGCCGGCAACTCTGTCTGAAAATCTTGCGCCGCAGGTGATAAGAACATCGCACTGAGAGGCAGCTCTGTTTGACTCAAATCTGCCGTGCATGCCTATAAGGCCCACATAAAGCTCGTGGCTGTGGTCAAACGCGCCGAGCCCCATAAGCGAAGAAACAACGGGGCAATCCAGCTTTTCGGCGAATGCTTTTATCTCCGCGCTGCTGTTGGAAGATATTGCGCCGCCGCCGATATAAATAAGCGGCTTTTTGCTGTTGCTGAGCAGTTCGACAGCTCTGTCTATGCACTCGTTTTTGGGATGCACAGGTTCATCCGGCTGCTGCTTGGGCGCAGGATAATATTCGCATTTCGCAGCGGTTATATCCTTTGGAATATCTACGAGAACAGGACCTTTTCTGCCGCTGATTGCGATTCTGAACGCACTGCGCAGAACATCCGCCAGTTCTTCAACACTTTGAACCATATAGTTATGTTTTGTTATCGGCATAGTAATGCCTTTTATATCCACTTCCTGGAAGGAATCCCTGCCGATCATGGAAGTGCCTACGTTACAGGTTATTGCCACCATAGGAATTGAATCCATATACGCAGTTGCGATACCGGTTACGAGGTTCGTTGATCCGGGGCCGGATGTTGCAAAGCACACTCCGACCTTGCCTGTTGCCCTGGCATAGCCGTCTGCCGCGTGGGAAGCGCCCTGCTCGTGAGCGGTAAGGATATGCTTGAATGTATCACCGTATTTGTAAAGCTCGTCAAAAATGTTGAGGATAGTTCCTCCGGGGTAGCCGAAAACAGTGTCAACGCCCTGTTCTTTAAGAACTTCAAGAACGATCTGAGAGCCGTTTAATTCCATTACAATCCCCTCCGTTAATCTACAAAAAATATTATGAATATTTTAGTATTTTTGTGTTATAAAGTCAAGGCTATATTTTGTTCTTGCCAAATCTTTAAGTCTGATATATACTATATCAGTAAAATACATTTAGTTTATATAAAAGGAGAATAGAATATGAAGCTTGGTATAGTCGGGCTTCCTAACGTGGGAAAAAGCACGCTTTTTAATGCCATAACCAATGCGGGCGCTCAAAGCGCGAACTACCCTTTCTGCACGATAGAGCCGAATGTGGGCATGGTGAGCGTACCTGATGAAAGACTTGATAAACTCGCCGAAATGTATGAGCCGGACAAGTTTACGCCCGCTTCCATTGAATTTGTGGACATCGCGGGACTTGTTAAAGGCGCAAGCAAGGGCGAGGGTCTCGGAAATAAATTTCTGAGCCATATACGTGAAGTGGACGCTGTAATACATGTTGTCCGCTGCTTTGAAAACGACGATATTACGCATGTAGACGGCAGCATTGACCCTGCTCGAGATATAGAAACGATAAATCTGGAGCTAATTCTTTCGGATCTTGATATTCTGAACCGCAGAATAGACAGCAGAAAAAAAGCCGCCAAGGGCGACAAATCCATCCTGCCGGAAGTAGAATTCCTTGAGAGACTCTACAGCGAGATGGAAAGCGGAAAAACTGCGAGAAGCTGTGAGATTTCGGACGAGGAATCCGAGTATCTGAAAGAAGTTTCCCTGCTGACCGTTAAGCCCGTTATATACGCCTGCAATATGAGCGACGAGGATTTCGCAAACGGGATCGATGAAAATAAAAACTATAACAAAGTAAAAGAGATTGCCGCGGCTGAAGGCGCTGAGACGCTTGCCATTTGCGCCGAAACAGAGGCAGAGATTGCCACGCTTGATGAAGAGGACAAGAAGATGTTTCTTGCCGATCTCGGTCTTGAAAAGAGCGGTCTTGACAGGCTGATACAGAAAAGTTACAGCCTTTTAGGGCTGATTTCATTCCTTACGGCAGGCAAAAAAGAGGTTCGCGCCTGGACAATAAAAAAAGGCACCAAAGCGCCGCAGGCCGCCGGAAAAATACACAGTGATTTTGAGCGCGGATTTATAAGAGCCGAGGTCGTTTCTTTTGACGATCTTATGGCGAACGGCTCACTGAGCGCCTGCAGGGAAAAGGGTCTTGTCCGCAGCGAAGGCAAGGAATATGTAATGCAGGACGGAGATATCGTTGAGTTCAGATTCAATGTCTGAAAAATAACAAATTCAGCACTATTTCACTGAAGCTCCGGCTTTGCCTGACAATTGCTTGACAATTAAAATTTATTGTTATATTATATATTTGGGTAAGTTGGAGGATATTATGGACAGATTTGAAAACGTAAACGAATCGGATATTCTTTTGCTTGCCAAAGAAGGAGATAGTGAAGCGGTGAACTTCATTATCAAAAAATACAAGTATATCGCCGTAAAGGCAGCCGCCGGGTGGACAAACGCAGCAATAGAACCGGAGGATCTTACCCAGGAGGGAATGATCGGGCTTATAGCCGCGATCAAATCCTTTGACAAAGAGAAAGGTATTTCTTTTCTGTCTTACGCGTATACCTGTGTAAACAACTCTATTCAAACGGCGCTTCGCAAGGTGAACAGAAGAAAAGACATTCCTAAAAACGATGTTGTTCCTTTTGAAAAGGAATTTGTTGACGGGGAAATAAATTCCTTGAGCGCCGAAGATTCTTTCCTTGCCGGGGAAAGCGTATCAATGTTATTACAGCAGCTTGATAAAAGCCTCTCAAGATTTGAAAACGACGTATTGAGATTGTTTTTGGTTGGTTGCAGTTACAACGAAATCGCTTTACGGCTCAATAAAAGCCCCAAGGCGATTGATAATGCTTTACAGCGTATCCGAAAGAAACTTAAAGAAGTTTCCTTCTAAAATCTCCCGTCGCGCCGCAAGGCGGCAAATCATTCAGAAAGAGGTAAAAAATGATGTACGAAGACAAAACTTTAGTCTGCAAGGACTGCGGCAAAGAATTTATTTTTACCGCCGGCGAGCAGGAATTTTACGCGGAAAAAGGATTTGAAAACGAGCCTATAAGATGCAAGGAATGCAGAGCGGCAAAGAAAGCTGCGATCAAGGCTTCCAGAGTTATGCATGACGCCGTTTGCGCAAACTGCGGCAAAGAATGCAAGGTTCCGTTTGAACCCAGAGAAGACCGCCCTGTATATTGCAGCGAATGCTACGCAAAGCTGCAGGAAGAGAGTTCACTTTAATCATAATTAGATAATGTGTACAAAAAAGGTCTCCCAAAGGAGACCTTTTTATTTTGTCATCGTATCATTTTATTTTTGTTTCACAGTAAATGCAGCGGTAAGTGCCTTTGTTATCGGTAAGCGCAAATTCATAGTCAACGCCGTCTTCCACATTGGAGATACAGCGCGGATTGGGACATTTCGCCACATTTACAATACGCTTAGGAGGCGTCAGACCCTTTTTGCTTGCGATACCGTCCTTAATAATATTAACGGTAATATTTTTATCTATAAAAGCAAGCACATCGAGGTTCAGATCAATAAGCTCGTTTACTTTTATTATATCCTTAACGCCGAGTTTCTCGCTTTTGGCGTTTTGAATCACAGCCACCTGACATTTCTGCTCGGAGAGGCGCAGCGCCTCATATACCCGCATTCCGCTTCCGGCGGAAATATGATCCAGCACATATCCGTTTTCGATCTTATCTATTTTCATAAATCAAGCTCCCCCGCCCATCTGAGCAGCGTTATAATAAGCGCCATTCTGATATATTTCCCGTTCATGACCTGCTCAAAATACTTTGCACGCGGATCCGCGTCCACCTCTTTAGCGATCTCATTCACCCTTGGCAGCGGATGCATGATCGTAAGACTTTTTTTTGCGTTCTCCAGCTTCTTCAGATCCAGTATAAACGCGTCCTTATGCTTTAAATACTCATCTTCGGAAAAGAATCGCTCACGCTGCACACGGGTCATATAAAGGATATCCAGCTGAGGCATGACATCTTCCATTTTTTCCGTTTCGGTATATGCAATGCCCTTTTCCTCAAGATAATCGGTTTTGATGTAATCGGGCATAGAAAGCTCTTTCGGAGAGATCAGCACGAATCTGATATTGCTGTATCTGCTCATCGCTTTTACAAGGCTGTGCACGGTTCTGCCGAATTTAAGGTCTCCGCAAAGCCCGATCGTGAGATTTTCAAAGGTGCCCTTTTCCCTGTGGATTGTGAGCAGATCGGTCATGGTCTGGGTCGGATGGCTGTGTCCCCCGTCTCCGGCGTTGATGACCGGCACAAGAGAAGTATTAGCAGCAACTTTGGGCGCGCCTTCAATCGGGTGACGCATTGCGATAATATCCGCGTAACAGGAAACTACGCGGATCGTATCCTCCACCGTTTCGCCCTTTGAAGCAGAAGAGGAATTCGCTTCCGAAAACCCGAGCGTGCTTCCCCCCAGCTCAAGCATAGCCGCCTCAAAGGAAAGCCTTGTTCTTGTGCTCGGCTCAAAAAACAAGGTCGCCAGCTTTTTGCCCTCGCAGACCTTGGCGTATTTCTTTTTATCGGCGATGATATCATCGGCAAGTGCGATAATATCGTCTATCTCCTTAACGGACAAATCCGTTGTATCCAGTAAGTGCCGCATTTTAAAGTTCCTTTCTCGTCAGTTTTTCGCGCCGTTTATCTCAAGATACTTCTTTATGCGTTCCACATTTTCTTTATTGCTGTCGTCGGCTTCAAGATATTCGATGATATCATATACGTCAACGATAGAATATACGGGGAATCCGTATTCCTCGCCCACTTCGGCGATTGCAGACTTTTCGGTCTGCCCCTTTTCCTTGCGGTCTACCATAACGAATACCGCGGCAACCTTTGTGCCCTCAAGCTTTGAGAGGATCGCCATACTCTCTCGGATCGCCGTTCCGGCGGTAACAACATCCTCTACGATAACGATCTCCTCGCCTGATTTCGGGGTGTAACCGACAAATACGCCTCCTTCGCCGTGATCCTTTTCCTCTTTTCTGTTGAAAAAGAACGGCAAATCCAGCCCATGACCGGCAAGCGCGGCCGCGGCGGAGACAGAGATCGGAATACCCTTGTAGGCAGGGCCGTACAGCACAGCTTTTTTATCGCCGAGCTTATCCAGATACGCTTTTGCGTAAAACTCGCCGAGCCGCTTGATCTGCGCTCCTGTTTTTATATCTCCGGCATTGATGAAATACGGTATCTTTCTGCCGCTTTTGGCTGTGAAATCGCCGAATTTCAGCACACCGGCGTCTTCAAGGAACCGAATAAACTCTCTTTTATATTCAACCATAAAAATCTTCCTTTCCGAAAATGATTTAAAAACTTCTTATCAGCCGACAAATTCCCGAACACAGCGGCGGTAAGCAGCCACAGGATCGTCAGCCTGCGTTATAGGCCGCCCTACAACGATATAATCAGAGCCGATCTCCTTTGCTTTTTCAGGCGTTGTAACACGCACCTGATCGCCGACATCTCCGTCAGCAAAACGCACACCCGGAGTGACTGTTAAAAACGCTTTTCCGCAGGCGTCTTTTACCATACCTGCCTCAAGCGGAGAACAAACTACGCCGTCAAGTCCTGCAACCTTGGCATTCTGAGCATATTTTACTATGGTATCATTAATAGACGCGTTGATCAGCAGTTCGCTCTGCATTCTCTGCTCACTTGTTGACGTGAGCTGCGTTACGGCTATAAGGATAGGCCTTGTGCCGTTCTCACGTGTAAGACCTTCTACAGCGGCTTTCATCATCTCCACCGTGCCGGCGGCGTGAAGATTTGTCATATCCACATCCAGATCGCGCAAAACGCTCATAGCCTTTTTAACGGTGTTCGGAATATCATGAAGCTTCAGATCCAAAAAGATCTTATGACCCCTCGCCTTTATCTCGCGCACGATAGAGGGACCTTCGGCATAAAAAAGCTCCATTCCTATCTTAACAAAAGGTTTTTCATCAGTAAATCTATCAAGAAAATCAAACACAGCCTCTTTGCTGCTGAAATCGCAGGCAACAATAACATCCTTACCCATTTAATCCACCACTCCTATAATATCGCTTATTTTTTCGATTCCGAGATCTGCACAGACCGACGGCAGCTCCTCAATTATTTTTTTGCAGGCGTACGGGTCAACCAGATTTGCAGCTCCCACCTGCACTGCCGTTGCGCCTGCCATCATCATCTCAACAACATCCTCCGCCGAGGAAACGCCGCCGCAGCCCATCACGGGAATATTGCATGCCTTAGAGACCTGATACACCATTCTGACCGCCACCGGGAAAACAGCATTTCCTGAAAAACCGCCCATTTTGTTCGCAATAACGGCAGCGCGCCTTTTTATATCGATCTTCATGCCGAGCAGCGTGTTTATAAGGCAGATACCGTCAGCGCCGGCATCCTCGCACGCCTTGGCTATCGAAACGATATCCGTTACATTCGGCGAAAGCTTGATAACAACAGGCTTTTGGGTGACTGCCTTTACCGCTCTTGTGACCTGTGCGGCACAGGCGGGATCCGTTCCGAAACTCATGCCGCCGCCGTGAACATTGGGGCAGCTTACGTTTACCTCAAGAATGCCGACCTGCTCCTCTTTATCAAGCAGCGAGCAGGTATACGCGTAATCCTCAACGGAAAAGCCGCTGACATTTGCAATGACTTTTTTGTGAAAATATTGTTTCATTTCCGGCAGTTCATGCGCAATAACATGGTGAACGCCCGGATTCTGCAGACCCACGGCGTTGATCATACCCTCTGTGCACTCTGCTATACGCGGCGTGGGATTGCCGAAACGAGGCTCCTTTGTGGTGCCTTTGAATGAGAAAGAGCCGAGAATATTGATATCGTAAAAATCTTTAAACTCATTTCCGAAGCCGAAAGTGCCGCTTGCGGGCACGATCGGATTATCCATTTTCAGACCGCAGAAATCGACCGAAAGATCTACCATACAATCTCCTCCCTTTCAAGCACGGGACCGTCCTTACAAATACGCTTGCTGCCGTATTTGGTTTTGCACGAGCACCCCATGCACGCGCCGAAGCCGCAGCCCATTCTCTCCTCAAAGCTGTACTGCCCCGAGGTCCTGACCTTGTTTTCTATTGCCCTGAACATCGGCATTGGGCCGCAGGTATAAAAGTAATCGTAATCCTCCGGCATAGCGTCCGTTACAAAGCCCTTCACACCGTATGAGCCGTCCGCCGTGGCAACGATGACGTCAGCGCCGAGCGCCCTAAACTCGTTTTCATAAAATATCTCTTCTTTTTTATTGAAACCGAGTATCACAGTGGGCTTCTGACCGTCCGCCAAAAGGCTTTTGGTCAGATTATACAGCGGCGGTATACCGACGCCGCCGCCGATCACGAGCGGCTTTTTTGATTTTGAAATATCATAACCGTTGCCGAGACCTGTTAAACAGTCGAGCGTGTCCCCGGCAGAAAGCGCAGACATCTGCTGTGTGCCCTTGCCTACCACCTTATAGATTATAACGATCTCTTTATCATTATAATCGCAGACCGATATGGGTCGGCGCAGGTATTTGCCGTCCAGCAGGATATTTATAAACTGCCCCGGGGCGGTGATATACCTTGTATCGCCCTCAAGGCGCATTTCATAAACGTCTGCCGTCAGCGGTTTATTGGAAGTGATTTTATACAAGCTGTTTTTATACATAGCTGATTACTCCGCGTCAATGGTTGATACGCCCAGAGTGATCTCTTCAAGCACGTCGAGCAGAACTTTGACCGTATCCAGTGAAGTGAACATCGTAACATTATTTTCAACAGCCGCGCGGCGTATCTCAGAGCCGTCCGAATGGCTGTCTCCGTGGCTTATATCAATCGTATTTATAACATAGGAGATATGACCCTGGCGCAGTGCTTTCAGTATCTCGTCACTGTCATCCTCGGTAAGTTTCGCGCGTATACGGGTGCGAATACCGTGCTTTTTCAGGAATTTAGCCGTTCCTTCGGTAGCCTCGATATTGAACCCAAGGTCATAAAAGCGCCTGATAAGCGGCAACGCCGTTTCTTTGTCGTTATCGGCTATCGTTACAAGCACGGTTCCGTAGTTTGAAACATTCATACCGCTTGCCTGAATCGCCTTATACAGAGCGCGGGTGAGCGACTTATCGTAACCGATCGCCTCGCCGGTCGATTTCATTTCGGGTGAAAGGTAGGTATCCATACCCTTAAGCTTTGAGAACGAGAACGCGGGAGCCTTAACATACCAGCGATTTTTCTCGGCAGGATAAACTTCCGTGATACCCTGTTCCTTAAGGCTGTGACCGAGAATGACCCTTGTTGCGATATCCGCCATCGGGATGGAGGTTGCTTTTGAGAGGAAGGGCACCGTTCTTGAGGAACGCGGATTCACCTCTATAACATAAACATCATCTTGATCATCGGCAATAAACTGTATGTTGAAAAGCCCGACAATGTTGATTGCTTTTCCGAGCTTCACCGTGTAATCAATAATCTTATCCTTGACCGCTTTTGAAACCGAGAATGTGGGGTAGATAGAGATGGAGTCACCGCTGTGAACGCCGGTTCTTTCCACATGCTCCATGATACCGGGAATGAACACGTCGGTTCCGTCGCAGATCGCGTCAACCTCAAGCTCCTTGCCCATGATATATTTATCAACAAGAACGGGCTGCTCCGTATTGATTTCAACCGCCGTCTGAAGATAGTGGCGCAGGCTCTCCTCATTTGCAACGATCTGCATCGCCCTGCCGCCCAGAACAAACGACGGACGAACAAGAACGGGATAACCGATCTTTTCCGCAACACGTACGCCCTCTTCAATATCGGTTACAGCAAGACCCTTCGGCTGAGGAATGCCGAGTTCGTTCATAACTTTCTCAAAAGAATCCCTGTTTTCGGCACGGTCGATCGCCTCAACGTCAGTACCTATGATAGGCACACCGAGAGCGTCAAGCGGAGGCGCAAGGTTGATTGCTGTCTGTCCGCCGAGAGAAACAACGATTCCGAGCGGATTTTCAAGCTCTATCACATTCATAACGTCCTCTACGGTGAGCGGCTCAAAATAAAGCTTGTCCGAAGTGGTATAGTCGGTTGAAACGGTTTCGGGATTGTTATTTATAATGATCGCCTCATAGCCGGCATCCCTGATGGACCATATTGCATGAACGGTTGAATAGTCAAATTCAACGCCCTGCCCGATTCTGATGGGACCCGAACCGAGTACGATAATCTTCTTTTTATCGGATACGATGCTTTCATTCTCCTCTTCATAGGTTGAGTAGAAATACGGCACGTAGGAATCAAATTCCGATGCGCAGGTATCTATCATTTTGTATACGGGAAAAATCTTGTTTGCCTTACGCAGTTTGAAGATATCTCCCTCGCTCATATCCCAGCACATACCGATATATTTATCTGAAACGCCCATCTTTTTAGCGTCTTTTAAAACTTCTACGCTGCCTTTATTCTCTTTAATCACACGCTCAAACTCAACTATGTTCTTTATCTTTTCAATAAAGAGCATATCGATCTTGGTGGCGTTATAAATCAAAACGGGATCCACATTCAGTCTTATGAGCTGAGCGATCGCATACAGTCTGTCGTCCGTGCCGATCTTGATATAATCCAGCAGCTGCGCAGCTGTGTAGCTGTCAAATTTTTTGTTATAGATATGGCACACGCCCGTCTCAAGCGAACGCACTGCTTTGAGTATGCTCTCCTCAAGCGTTCTGCCTATTGCCATGACCTCTCCGGTAGCTTTCATCTGCGTATTCAGGCTGTTGTTCGCGTCGGCAAATTTGTCAAACGGAAAACGCGCGATCTTAGTAACGACATAATCGAGAGTCGGCTCAAAGGACGCGGGTGTATTGGCAATCGGTATCTCGTCAAGATGAAGACCTACGGCGATCTTAGCAGACACTCTTGCGATAGGATAGCCGGAAGCTTTTGAAGCCAGCGCGGAAGAGCGCGATACTCTGGGGTTTACCTCTATCAGATAATACTGGAAAGAATGGGGATCAAGCGCAAACTGAACATTGCAGCCGCCCTCTATCTTAAGCTCGCGTATAATGCGCAGAGCCGAGTCGCGCAGCATCTGGTACTCTTTATTGGTAAGAGTCTGTGAGGGGCATACAACGATGGAGTCGCCGGTGTGGATACCGACAGGATCGATATTCTCCATATTACAGATCGTAATCGCGGTGTCATTTGCGTCTCGCATGACTTCATATTCTATTTCCTTATAGCCCTTAATGCTCTTTTCAACAAGAACCTGATGAACAGGCGACAGCGCCAGAGCGTTTTTAAGCATGATTCGGCATTCCGCTTCATCATCGGCAAAGCCGCCGCCGGTGCCGCCGAGCGTGAATGCAGGGCGAAGGACTACGGGATATCCGATCTCTTCAGCTATTCTCAAACCGTCCTCAAGGTTGTCGCATATATCGGAAGGAAGCACGGGCTCGCCAAGACTTTCGCAAAGCTCCTTGAACAGTTCCCTGTCCTCCGCTCTTTCGATAGCCTCAAAACGCGTGCCGAGTATCTCAACATCACACTCTTTGAGCACACCTTTTTTAGCAAGCTGAACAGCAAGGTTAAGACCTGTCTGTCCGCCGAGAGACGGAAGTATGGCATCGGGCCGCTCGTGGCGGATGATCCTTGCCACATATTCAAGGGTAAGAGGCTCCATATACACTTTATCGGCTATCTGCGTATCCGTCATGATCGTTGCGGGATTGGAATTGATAAGCACGACCTCATAGCCCTCTTCTTTCAGTGAAAGGCAGGCCTGAGTGCCGGAATAGTCAAACTCGGCAGCCTGTCCGATAACGATGGGACCTGAGCCGATCACAAGTATTTTATGGATATCTGTGCGTTTCGGCATATCATTCAGCCTCCTTTTTCATAAGAACAATAAATTTATCGAAAAGATATTCGCTGTCCTGCGGTCCGGGAGCGCTCTCAGGGTGGTACTGCACGGAAAACAGGCGGTTCTCAGGGCTTTCAACGCCCTCTGCCGTATTATCAAGCAGGTTTTTATGGGTGAGCTTCAGCTCTGTTCCCTTGAGCGAATCACAATCCACCGCGTATGAGTGGTTCTGTGAAGTGATCTCTATTTTTCCTGTTTCAAGATTCATAACCGGGTGGTTTCCGCCGCGGTGACCGAATTTCATTTTAAAGGTTTTTGCGCCAAGGGCAAGCGAGATCATCTGATGACCGAGGCAGATCCCGAAGATCGGAAGCTTTCCCTTAAGCTCCTTTACAACGTTTATAACCGGCGTAACGTCCTCCGGGTTACCGGGACCGTTTGAGAGGAAAAGACCGTCCGGCCTCATTTTCATGATCTCCTCGGCGGAGGTATTATACGGCACAACGGTAACATTGCAGCCCTTTTCATTCAGCTTTCTTACGATATTGAGCTTAATGCCGCAGTCGATGGCAACCACGTCATATTTATGGTTCGGAGTTCGCGAATACCAGCGTTTTTTGCAGGAGACACGCGCCACCATATCGTGCGGTATCTCATATGCCAAAAGCATCTCCATCGCCTTCTCACGCGGGGTGGAAGCGTCTGTTATCAGCACTTTCTGGCTGCCCTCATCGCGGATGATCCTTGTTATCTTTCTGGTATCAACTCCGCTTATTCCGGGAATGCCGTATTCGTCCAGCACCTCCGAAAGCGTTTTGGTATAGCGGAAATTAGACGGGAGGTCATTGTATTCCCTCACGATCATACCGCCCATCGTCGGCACCTTGGTCTCATAGTCTTCATCCGTGATACCGTAATTTCCGATAAGCGGATAGGTCATACAAACCATCTGGTCTGTGTAGGACGGGTCGGACATGATCTCCTGATACCCTACCATGGAAGTGTTGAAAACGATTTCATTTACGGCTTCTCTGTCCGCGCCGAAACCCCAGCCGTAAAATTCGCTGCCGTTTTCAAGAACGATCTTTTTGTTATATGGCCTCATACACTATCTCTCCTCTCAGTAATGTTAACACATTGTCTCCGTAAAGCTCCCAGCCTTCAAAAGGCGTGGCTCTGCCCTTGCTTATAAAGTTTTCCGGGATAACGGTGCATTTTTTATTCAAATTCATCACGCACAAGTCGGCAGGCTCGCCGGGTTCGATCTTTCCGCCCTCAATACCGAAGATCTCCCTCGGGCGAACACACATCATATCTATCAGCTTTTCCAGCGTTATTACACCTGTTTTAACAAGTTTGGTATACAGGACGGGAAATGCGGTCTCAAGCCCTACGATGCCCATTGCGCTTTTAGCGAGCCCTTTGGATTTTTCCTCAGCGCTGTGCGGCGCGTGATCGGTGGCAATAACATCTATCGTGCCGTCTTTAACACCTTCTATCAGCGCTGCCTTATCCGAGGCGCTGCGAAGCGGAGGATTCATTTTAAACCGTCCGTCCTCCTGCAAGTCATCCTCACAGAGCATAAGATAGTGCGGAGCGGTTTCGCAAGTGACTTGAACGCCGCGCGTCTTTGCTTTTCTGATGATATCAACGCTTTCTTTTGTGGAGATATGGCACACGTGATAACGGCAGCCCGTTTCTTCGGCAAGACGGCAGTCACGTTCGATCTGCGCCCATTCGCTCTCACTGCATATGCCTTTGTGACCATGCTCCCTGCAATATCTGCCGTCGTGAATAAATCCGCCGCGCAGCAACTCGTTCACCTCGCAGTGCGCCGAGATCACCGAGCCGGCAGCAGCGCATCTTGTCATCGCTTCTCGCATAAGCGCTTCTGTCTGCACGCCCGTACCATCGTCCGAAAAGCCGATCACACTGCCCTTCAGCGCTTCAAAATTAACGCATTCTCCCCTACCGAGCCTGCCTTTTGTGATTGACGCGAACGGGAAGACATCGATCACAGCGTCCCTTTCAATTAGGTCAAGCTCTTTTTGCAGATTCTCAGGGCTGTCCGGCGGCGGATTCAGATTGGGCATCGGGCAGACAGCCGTGTAACCCGCTCTTGCCGCAGCTGAAGTTCCGCTTTTAATGGTTTCCTTATAAGAAAATCCGGGCTCTCGAAGATGAACATGAACATCAACAAAACCCGGAAATAAAAAGTATTTATCATTGAAATTAAAAACACGATCGACTCCATCTTCGGGAATGGAGATACCAAGGCTGTGGATTTTGGAATTTTCAATTAAAACGTCTGATTTTTTGAATTTTCCGCCGATGAAAACCACGGCATTTTTTAAAAGCAACCTCATAAAACCGCACCTTTCGTTTTAAACATTATATATTAATCGGCACTTCAAGTCAATTACAAAATTGTTACAAACCAGACTAAATTATTGAATGATAAATATTATTTTATTAAACTAATTATAATTTCCAAACCTGTACAGGCAAGCCACTCGGAATTACCTGAAAATATTAAACAGACAGTCGGTGATGATCTTGAAAATAGCAGTTATCGGAGGCGGCGGAGTAAGAAGTATTTTTCTTGCAAAAAGCATTGCCGTGCGCGCAGAAGAACTGAACATAAGCAATCTTGTTTTCATGGATAATGATGAAAAAAAACTCAACATCTACGGTGTTATGGCAAAAAAGACCGCAGAGCTGATCTGCCCTAAGCTCAACTTTGAGCTAACAGCGGACGCGAAATATGCGGTTACCGAAGCCGATTATGTGATAACCACCATAAGAGTCGGCGGAGATGATATGCGCGTCAGGGATGAAAGGATCGCGCTTGATATGGGCGTGCTCGGGCAGGAGACAACCGGCGCCGCAGGACTTTCATTCGCTATGAGAAGCGTGGGCGCGCTTGCCGAATACTGTGCGCTTATAAAACAATATGCAAAGAAGGGCTGTAAAGTATTCAACTTTACAAATCCGGCCGGAGTTGTTTCACAGACGCTTCGTGATATGGGATATGATTTTACATACGGAATATGCGACGCGCCCAGCGGAATGCTGAGAAGCTTTGAGAAGCTTTACGGCACTGCGGAAAAATCGGCAAAGGGAGAGATCTACGGACTCAATCACCTTTCTTATTTCACTTCCGTCACAATAAACGGAAAAGAAATGCTTGACGAGATAATCGAAAATGATGAAGCATATGAAAAAACAGATCTGAGGTATTTTGAAAAAGACTTGCTGCGTCGGCGGGGAGCTATACTCAACGAATACCTATATTATTTTTATTACAGAGAAAAAGCGCTTTCAAACATACTGAATGCCGAAAAAACACGAGGCGAACAGATCGCGGATATCAATAAAAAAATGACCGCAGAGCTTGAAAGCGTGGATATTGAAAATGATTTTGAGACTGCGCTTAAAATATTTGAGCGCCGGTACGGCGAACGCGAGAACAATTACATGGCAAGCGAGACCGGAATTAAACGAGCTCAACCCTGGAAATTTGACATATTCGGCAAGGACGACGGCGGTTACGCCGGTGTGGCGCTCAACTTCATTGAGATTGCGGGCAGCGGAAAAAAAGACAGTATGATATTATGCGTACCAAACAACGGAGCGATCGAGGGACTCCGAGACAGTGATGTTGTTGAGATCACCTGCGATATTGATAAAAACGGCGCTGTTCCGCACCGCTTCGGAAAGGTAGACGAACAGAATCTTGAGCTCATCCGCAGAGTTAAAAACTATGAAAGACTTGCGAGCGAGGCGATCGGAGAAAAATCAAGGGACAAAGCAATAGAAGCGCTCACACTGCATCCGCTCGTAAACAGCTACAGCCTTGCAAAAGCGCTGACCGACAAATACCTTGAGCACAATAAAGATTATATCGGAGAGTGGAAATAATGGCATTTATTGCAGGTGCGGGAGCAACCAATATAGATCTGCTTTATGAGGACATGCCGAAGATACCCGACGCGGGAGAAGAAATATATACGGATAAGTTTTCGCTTCAGCTCGGCGGAGGGCTTCCGGCAACGCTTATAAACTGCTCAAGGCTCGGGATTGAAACAAGGATCGCAACTGAACTCGGGGAGGATATGTTTTCCGCTTTTGCTTCGGAACAGTATAAAGCAAACCATGTTGAACCGCTCAACATCTACAACGGAAAAGAGATCCCGCTGAACATCACCTCCGCGATCATCCTTGAGAATGACAGAAGCTTTATAACATACGGCAAAGGCAGTATTGAACCGAGTGACGGTGCCAAAGAACGCTTCTACAGCATGGCTTCCGGAGCAAAGATATGCCTTATGCAGCCGGGCGGATTTATTGACGTCTACAAAAAACTGAAATCCGAAGGCACGCTGATGGTGCTTGATATGGGCTGGGATGAGGATATGAGCATTGAGAAATACTCCGATCTTCTGGAAACGGCGGACATTTATACGCCGAACCGAAAAGAGGCGCTCAGGATAACGGGCGCCGATGATGAACAGAACGCCGCATACGCTCTTAAAAAATACTTTGACAAAGTCATTGTCAAAGTCGATAAAGACGGCTGCATCGGTATTGACGGCGAAGATTCCTTTTTTGTTAAAAGTATTGAGGAGTTCAAAAACAAGGACAGCACAGGCGCCGGTGACGCGTTCCTTGCGGGGCTTTGCTACGGACTGTTTTATGGCTATCCTCTGAAAGACTGCATTGAATTCGGAAACATTACCGGCGGCAAGGCAGTCACTGCCGTCGGCGCGCTCTCCGCTTATGTAAATGAGAAAGAACTTTTGAAACTGAAAGAGGAAAAATACTGATGCCGAGAGAACTTGAGCCATATCAGCTTATTGAAAGAAGCGTTATAAAACGGTTCAGAAAAGAAATTTGGAATCCGTTTATACTTGCCGTAAAAAAATATCAGCTGATTCAGGCTGATGACAAAATTGCCGTATGTATTTCAGGCGGAAAGGATTCCATGCTGTGCGCAAAGCTGATGCAGCAGCTTCAAAAGCACAGCGATGTGCCGTTTGAGCTTGTTTTCCTTGTTATGGATCCCGGCTACAATGAAGAAAACCGCAGAAAGATAATGGAGAACGCCGAACTTCTGCATATCCCCGTAACCGTTTTTAAGAGTCAGATTTTCGACATTGCAAACAGTGTGGAAAAATCGCCCTGCTACCTGTGTGCAAGAATGAGGAGGGGGCATCTGTACGCGAAGGCTAAAGAACTGGGATGCAACAAAATCGCCTTGGGGCATCATTTCAGCGATGTGATTGAAACAACGCTTATCGGAATGTTTTACGGCTCACAGATTCAGGCGATGCTGCCTAAGCTTCACAGCACGAATTTTGAGGGTATGGAACTCATCCGCCCCATGTACTGTGTTCACGAGGACGCAATAAAGGCGTGGTGCAGATACAATGACCTTGAATTCATTCAGTGCGCTTGCAGGTTTACAGAGGAATACAAAAATAACGGCAATGAAAACCTTATGAGCAAGCGGCAGGAAGTGAAGGATCTGCTGCATGAACTGAGAAAAACGAATCCGAATATTGAAAGGAGTATTTTCAACAGCATCCACGCCGTCTGCCTTGACACTATGCCGGGCTACAAAACCCACGGCGAGGAACATACGTTTCTTGAGAATTACTGATAATTACTTCGTTCTAAATTCAGTAAATATATTTTTTCAGATATTCGGTCTGAGAAAAAAATAACAGCCCTGCGGGATCTTATAATACCCGCAGGGCTGTTAACATTTCTGATCACATATATTTTTTAATCTCGTTTACCATATCGGTTTTTTCCCAGGAAACGCCGAGCTCTTCCCTGCCCATATGACCGTAAGCGGAAAGCGGTTCATATATAGGCTTTCTGAGATCCAGCCTTTCAATTATTGCGGACGGTCTGAGATCAAACACTTTGTTTACGATATCGGCGATCTCCTCATCGGCTTTTTTGCCGGTGCCGAAAGTATCCACCATAACCGAAACGGGCTTGGCAACACCGATAGCATATGCAAGCTGGACCTCGCATTGCTCCGCAAGACCTGCCGCTACTATGTTTTTAGCTACCCATCTTGCCGCGTAAGCCGCGCTGCGGTCAACCTTTGTGGGATCTTTGCCGCTGAACGCGCCGCCGCCGTGACGGGCATAGCCGCCGTATGTATCCACAATAATCTTTCTGCCGGTAAGTCCGCTGTCTCCCTGCGGACCGCCTACAACGAATCTTCCCGTCGGATTTACGTAGAACACGGTATCCTCGTCCATCAGTTCAGCCGGAACAGTGGTTTGGATCACCTTTTCTATTATATCTTTTCTGAGCGTATCCAGCGAAACATCGGCGCTGTGCTGGCTGGAAACGACAACCGTGGTTACTTTAACCGGCTTATCGTTTTCATACGCAACGGTAACCTGTGTTTTTCCGTCGGGATAAAGATACGGCAGTTCCCCGCTTTCACGCACTTCGGTAAGCTTAACGGCAAGCTTATGTGCAAGGCTTATGGGCATAGGCATAAGTTCTTTGGTCTCATTGCAGGCATAGCCGAACATCATTCCCTGATCGCCTGCGCCGTTAAGATTATACTTATCTTCTTCATCATTTTTAAGCTCAAACGACTGATCAACGCCGAGCGCGATATCAGGACTCTGCTTGTCAAGAGAAACGCAAACGGCACAATTATTGCCGTCGAAACCCTTTTCGCCGCTGTCATACCCGATAGCACAAACTGTCTTTCTTATTATAGCCGGAATATCCACCTGAGCGTTTGAGGTTATCTCACCCATAACATGAACCTGTCCCGTTGTGCAGAAAGTCTCGCACGCAACACGGCTCTGCGGATCCTGCGCAAGCATAGCGTCAAGAATCGCGTCCGAAATACGGTCGCATATCTTATCGGGATGGCCTTTAGTTACAGACTCGCTTGTAAATAAAAATTTAGACATATTAATCACCACAGCCTTTCAGGCTACAAATAGTTTATTAAAGATCATCAACACCCTGCTGTAGCCTGACAAGGCGTTAATGGGGATTACAGCCATCTCAAAATTATGCCGCAGGCAAATTTTGAGGGCAATATAATTCGGTTAGTGTGATTTTTCACACTAACCTCCTGAAAACCTTATCAAAAAAAGCACACCCGAATGAGTGTGCCGAAATACTCATCACTCGGAAGATCCGCGGGAATTAGCACCTTGCAAAACGCAGGTTGCTGTGGCGTCAACGGGCCCGTCCCTAAGCCACTCTTGATAAGGTATATTTAATTTAGGAATATATAATAACGCAGGCGCCGTCAAAAGTCAACAGAATTTTGCAAACGTATATAAAAAGTTAACATGTTGAAATTATAAACAAATTCTAAAGAAAATTTTAGATAATCTGTTGTAATTTGTTTAGAAATAGTTTATAATATGAAATGTTAAGTTTGCACATTTCTTAAGGAGGAAAACAAATGGCAAAGAAAACAGTGTTTATTACCGGCGGAACCGGTAATATGGGCTGGGCTGCCGTTCAGGAGATGCTCAAAAAGCCCAATGAGATCAATATTAAAATGCTTGCAAGAAAGAGCGCTAAAAACGAAGAACTTTTAAAGCCTCTTATGTCTAAGCCTAACGTAAAAATCATCTGGGGCGATCTTCTTGAATACGACGCTATACTTGAAGGTGTAACAGGCTCGGATTATGTGCTTCACGTCGGCGGAATGGTTTCCCCCACTGCTGACTGGAAACCGTACAGAACACAGAAAACAAATATCGGCGCAGCGCAGAACATCTGCAAGGCAGTGCTTGCACAGCCCGATCCCGACGCTGTTAAGGTGTGCTACATAGGCACGGTTGCAGAGACCGGCGGACGCAATTATCCCATTCACTGGGGACGCTGCGGAGACCCGATCAAGATCTCCATTTATGACCACTACGCGGTTTCAAAAACAGTTGCCGAGCGCACATTCGTTGAGAGCGGCATCAAGAATTGGGTCGTAATGCGTCAGTCAGGTATTCTTTATCCGAACATCCTTAAGAATATGGATCCCATCATGTTCCACGTACCGATCAACGGCGTGCTTGAATGGTGCACGGTCGAGGACTCCGGCAGACTTATGTGCAATCTTGTTACAGAAGACGCAGCAGGTCACCTCGGCAAAGATTTCTGGAATCACTTCTTCAATATCGGTTCCGGCAAGGAATACAGAATTTCTAACTATGAGTTTGAATGCCTGCTTCTCGGAACACTCGGTCTTGCAGGTCCTGAAAAGCTGTTTGAGCCCAACTGGTTCATCACAAAGAATTTCCACGGTCAGTTCTATGCAGACGGCGATAAGCTGGAGGAATTTCTTCACTTCAGAGAAAACCTTCCGATTCAGGATTATTTCAACCGTCTTGCCGATCATGTTGAATTCTACTTCAAAATTCCGAGATATCTTCCGAAGGGTCTTGTTGCCGCTTGTGCAAAGCCTTTCATGAAGAAGATTGCCGAAACACCCGGCTTTGGTACTCTTGACTGGGTAAAGACCAATGACCACAACCGTATGACTTCCTATTACGGCTCAAAAGAGGAATGGGAAAAGATTCCGAGCAAATGGGAAGACTTCAAGATCATGAAGTTTGACAAGGACAACAGCGCAGCCGAGCAGTTTAAGCTTGACCATGGCTATGATGAGAGCAAGCCCGAATCAGAGCTTGATATCGAAGATATGAAGCAGGCTGCTAAGTTCAGAGGCGGCGAATGCCTGTCCGAATCCATGACCAAGGGCGATATGGCAACAAAGCTTAAGTGGAAATGCGGCCACTGCGGCGCAGAATTCGAAGCCAGCCCGGCGCTTATCCTTCTCGGCGGTCACTGGTGCCCCGAATGCTACATACCTCAGAAAGCATGGGATTATGACTCAATTGCAAAAACAAATCCGTTCTTTGCTCAGGTTTGGTATCCCAGCCACAGAAAAGACGAGAACAACAAGTATGACTTTGACGAGTTGTTCCATATCAACGGCGTTGCCTGGGATGATCTTAAGAGGTAAGCCACTCACGATCTGAATCAAAAAGAAACTCCGTCGGTTTCCGGCGGAGTTATTTATTTATAAAATAAAAGCGGCATCCGAAAAGACGGCTGCCGCTATAAATTTACATGTTTAATGATATCAGTTATTCCACGGATTCTTGGGATCGGGATCCGTGGGATCCCAGCCGCGGCGTTTGTCTGAAGTGTCGATTCGGATCGGATCGGGCTTTCCGAGCGGTTCTTCTTCACTGCTGTCATATATCTCTACCGTTGTGCCTTTCGGGCAGTGATCATAGATCCACTTGGCGTCAATAACACTAAGACGGATGCAGCCTGCCGAGGCAGCCGAGCCGAGTTTGTTGTAAGCAACATATTTGAGTGAGTCTTTAGACCTTTCGGCATAAGGAACGGAATGAAACAAGATGTGCCCGGTTATCCTTGTGGCATACTGACCGTACACGCCGCCGTTAAGTATATGCCAAGTGTATTTATCACTGGTTTTAAAACGTCCTGTCGGCGTTTTTCCGTTTAAACCGACAGAGCATACCATTGCTTTGACCGGCTCGTCAAAATTGCCGGCTCCGTCATTTTTATATATCGTAACGATATTCTGTTTTCTGTTCACTTTTATAAGATAAGGAACATATTCATAACTTACTTCGGCTGCGTTCGCCTGAGCGGAAATATCTACCGCCCCGCCGGCTTTGCCGTTGACCTCAGAAGCATTTTTCTTGGAAAACAACTCCGAAGCCGGTGCATTTGAAGAATAAATAAAATACGCCCCAACACAAACCGCCGCGCACAAAATGCATGACACCGCGGAAATCAATATCTTTTTATTCATATCTCCTCTTTCCGATCATCATTTATTATTCTGACCGTAATACGCGTTTTTTCCATGCTTGCGCTGATAGTGCTTATCAAGCAGATACTGCTCGATACCTATATTGGCAATCTTGGAATACGACGCCGCCTGTTCGGTGGTGAGAGCCATTTTGCACACTTCCTCCAGTATAAGCGCATTCTCGACCGCCTTAAAAGAATCCTTTCCCCATACAAACGGACCATGGCGGTGCACAAGAACGGCAGGTATCTCGGCAGGATCAATGCGCCTTTTATTGAATTCCTCAACAATCACTCTGCCGGTGTTGAGCTCGTAATCGTTTGCGACCTCATCTTTTTTCAGGCCTCTAGCACAGGGAACGGCTCCGTTTGCAAAGTCCGCATGCGTTGTGCCGTACGGCGGAACATCACGGCCCGCCTGTGCCCAGGAACAGGCATATCTTGAATGTGTGTGGACGATGCCGCCTATACCGGCAAAACTTCTGTAAAGCTCCAGATGCGTCGGGGTGTCTGACGACGGATTGAGTTTCCCCTCAACTTTCTCCCCTTTCAAATTCATGACCACCATATCATCGGCTGTCATTTCCGCATACGGCACGCCGGACGGTTTTATTACGAACAATCCGCTTTCCCTGTCTATTTCCGAAACATTTCCCCAGGTCAGCACAACAAGACCGTATTCAACAAGCTTTAAATTGGCTCGATAGACCTTTTCTTTTAATTCTTCAAGCATATTGATTCTTGACCTCTCCGCTGTAAATTACGTATTTTTCAAAAATATAAGCTTACATTCCGAGCTTATACGCTATATCGTTATAAAACAGCTCTTTTTTGAACTCGTTGATATCCGTCTCCTCGCCGATATGTAGAAACTCTATACCCATCATTTCTGCAAAATCGCGCATATTATCAGCATTCAGGCTGTAGGAAAGCACACTGTGATGCGCCCCTCCTGCATATATCCACGCTTCGGCGGAAGTCTGAAGGCACGGAAGCGGTTTCCAGAGTACGCCCGCAACCGGCAGATTCGGCATATCGTTTGTCTGCTCCATACACTCAACATCGTTGCAGATCATACGCAGCCTGTCGCCCATATCTACAAGCGTTACAACGATTGCTTTGCCTGTTTTTGCTTTGAAGACAAGTCTTGCCGGGTCTTCCCTGTCTCCTATTCCGAGCGGATGCACCTGAATCTTCGGCTTTTCCGCCGCGCACTGCGGACTTACCTCAAGCATGTGTGAGCCGAGGAGCATTTCTCTGCCGGGTTCGAAATGGTATGTGTAATCTTCCATAAACACGGTGCCGCCGTCAAGCCCCTCTGCCATACAGGTCATCACACGCAGCATTGCGGCAACTTTCCAGTCGCCCTCCGCGCCGAAACCGTAGCCGCGGCGCATCAGATCCTGGGCCGCAAGACCGGGAAGCTGGCGCAGCTGCTGAAGATCCTCGAAATTGGTGTGAAAAGCATTAAAATCATACCTGTCGAGAAACTTCTTTAGTGCCACCTCTTCGCGCGCCTGATAACGGACTGCATCTATGTTATCGGTATCCATAATATAATATTTTTCATATTCTGCCATCTGCGCGTCTATCTCATCCTCGGTCACTGCATCGACCTCTTTTATGATATCTCCTACGCCGTAATGGTCTACCTGCCAGCCGAGCTTGATCTGCGCCTCGATCTTATCGCCGTCCGTTACGGCAACATTCCGCATATTATCGGAGATCCTGAGCACATGTACTTTTCTGCTTTCCGCAGCGCCAACCGCCGCGCGTATCCAAGTCTCCATTTTATTCTGAAATGCGGGATCTTTCCAGTACCCTGCGATCACTTTTCTTTTAAGCCGCATCCTCGCGGCGATAAAACCATGTTCCCGGTCTCCGTGGGCGGACTGATTCAGATTCATAAAGTCCATATCGATATCCTGCCACGGAATATCGCGGTTGTACTGCGTATTTACATGCAGATAGGGCTTTTGAAGCGCATTGAAGCCTGCAATCCAGGCTTTTGACGGTGAGAAAGTGTGCATCCAAGTGATCACGCCTGCGCAGTTTTCATCACCATTCGCCGCCTGCATAACAGCAAGGATCTCTTGGGATGTTTTTACGCAGGGCTTTGCAACGATGCGGCAGGGCATCGTTTTGCTCCACTCCTCACACATCTCAGCGGCATGGGAATTTATCGTTTCAAAAATGTCCTCTCCGTAAAGGAACTGCGTGCCAACAACGAACCAAAATTCATAATCTTTTATTGCCATAATGCTTTCTCCTTATCCGTTTAACGCGTCTGCCGCCGAGATTTCAGCGGCAAGGCATTTTTTATATATATCCATATAAGCGGCAAACCCGTTTACATCATTTTCGTCGGGTGAGATAACAGAGCTTTCACTGCCGGAAAAAACGTATCGATCAAGGTAATCCTCAAGCGTTTCGCCTTTTGTATCCGCAGCGTATCTCGCCAGCAGAGCGATCCCCCAAGCGCCGCCTTCTCCCGCCGTCTTTGTTACCGCAACAGGGATATTCAGCGCGCCTGCCAAAAGCTTCTGGCCTGCCACAGGCGTTTTGAACAAGCCGCCGTGACCGTTGATACATTCAATGCTTACACCTTCGCCGTCAAGAATCTCCATCCCGGTCTTAAGCGCCGCGAGCGCCGAGAATATCTGCGCTCTGAAAAAGTTTGCAAGGCTGAACTGCGCGTCTGTTTTTCGTATCAGCAGCGGAACGCCTGAATCCGTGTGGAGTACCGGTTCGCCGGAAAAACAGTTATAATTCACGATTCCGCCGCAGTCCGCGCTGCCCCAAAGCGCTTTTTCATACAGCTTATCATACAGCTGCGGTTTTGTGATATCGCAACCGCAGGACTCGGCAACTTCATAAAAAAGATCCACCCAATGATCGAGATCGGTGCAGCAGTTATTGCAGTGCACCATGGCAACCGGCCTGCCGGCAGGCGTCGTTACCATATCTATTTCCTCATAAACGTTCTTCAGGGGCTTCTGCAAAACAACCATGGAAAAGATGGACGTTCCGGCTGAAACATTGCCTGTTTTTTCCCTTACGCTGTTTGTTGCCGCCATTCCCGTGCCGGCGTCTCCCTCCGGCGGACACATAAGAATACCGGGCTGAAGATTTCCGCTTTCGTCAAGAAGCGCGGCTCCCTTTTCCGTAAGAGTTCCGGCGTTTTCGCCCGCAAGCATAACTTTCGGCAGAAGCTCACGAATATTCCAAGAATTTTTTTTTACCTGCGGCAATGCAGAAAACTTATCCAGCATTTCAGCATCATAATCATTAATGCTGCTGTCTATCGGGAACATCCCCGACGCTTCGCCGATTCCCACGGCTTGAACACCCGTAAGCATATAGTGAACATAACCTGCCAGTGTGGTTATGCGGTCGATATCCTTAACATGCTCCTCGCCGTTGAGGATTGCCTGATAAAGATGGGCAATGCTCCAGCGCTGCGGTATATTAAAACCGAAAAGAGCGGTAAGCTCCCCTGCCGCCGCAGCTGTTGAGGTGTTCCGCCAGGTCCTGAACTCGGCAAGCTGCCTGCCGTTTTTATCAAAAGGAAGATAACCGTGCATCATTGCCGAAAAACCTATCGCCGAAAGAGTTTTTATGTAAGAACCGCTCAGCCTGAGCACTTCACGGTTAAGGCTGCTGTAAGCGTCCCTTACTCCTGCCCATACGTCATCAAGGCTGTAACTCCAATATCCGTTTTCAAGCTTATTTTCCCAATTGTGCGAGCCTGAGGCAACAGGATTACAGTTTTCATCTATCAAAACGGCTTTGATACGCGTTGAGCCAAGCTCTATGCCCAGCGTTTCGCCGCCTGTGAGTTTATATGCGCTCATGAGATCCACCTGCTCTTTCATATTCCAATTTTACAATATAAAGCGCTGAATTTCAATAAACAAATTAAATATAAATGATATTATATTTAAAAGAACGGTCTTCCAAATATGAATTGACTATTTATGCGCTCTGATTTACAATACAGATATAATAATAAAAAGGAGACCGCTATGAATTCTTTTTCAGATCACCCCAATCCCCAGTTTGAACGCGCGGATTGGCAGAGCCTTAACGGAGAGTGGGATTTCGGCTTTATGAAAGCAAGGCGCGGCTTTACATTTTCCGCCGGCAAAGCGTTTGCAGAAAAGATAAGAAGCAAAAATGATTTTCCATACACCATCCATGTTCCGTTCTGCCTGGAAAGCGAGCTTTCCGGGATCGGTCACACCGGCTTTGTAAACGCCGTATGGTATCGCAAAAAAGTGAATATTGCAAAGAATGACAAAAGAATCATTCTTCATATCGGCGCCGCCGATTATCAGACGACTGTGCTTGTTAACGGAAAGTTCGCCGGCAGACATATCGGCGGATATACATCTTTTTCATTTGATATCACAGAATTTACCAAAAGCGGTGAAAACGAGCTTTTCATTCTGTGCGAGGACGATGTAAAACACCCTCTTGTGCCGTCCGGCAAGCAGAGCGAGCGCAGAGAAAGCTATGCCTGCAGCTATACGCGCACAACGGGTATATGGCAAAGCGTATACCTTGAATACATACCTGAACGGCATATAAAAAGCTTTAACATATTTACCGATATTAACAGTTGTTCGGCGTCGGTCTCATTTAAACTTTGCGGAACAGGCAGACTGGCGTGTGAAGTATATTTTGACAAAAAAAAGGTCGGCAGCGCAGAAAGTGAAAACGCGTCCGATACCTGTATTCTTCAGATCGCGCTTTCTGAAAAGCATTTTTGGGAAGCAGGGAAAGGCAATCTTTACCGAATCATAATGAAATTTGCGGACGATACCGTTTACAGTTATTTCGGTCTGCGTGAAATCAGACTTGACGGCTACAGATTTCTGCTCAACGGAAAAAGCGTGTTTCAGCGCCTTGTACTGGATCAGGGTTATTATAAAAAAGGGATATACACGGCACAGAATGATGACGAGTTAAAAAAAGACATTGAGCTTTCCCTTTCTTTGGGATTTAACGGAGCAAGGCTGCACCAGAAGGTATTTGACCCGCGCTTTCTTTATTACTGCGACCTCTACGGCTATCTTGTGTGGGGAGAATACGCAAACTGGGGACTGGACTATTCTTCTCCCGAATCTCTAGCCGTTTTTCTGCCGCAGTGGCTTGAGGCTGTGAATCGAGACTGCAACCACCCGTCCATTATAGGCTGGTGCCCTTTTAACGAGACATGGGATTACAAGGGGAGAAAACAGTATGACCCACTGCTGAAAACCGTTTATGAAGTTACAAAGCTTGCCGACCCGACAAGACCCTGCATAGACACGAGCGGAAATTTTCATGTGGTTACCGATATATACGATGTGCATGATTATCGATACAACGCAGAGGAATTCAAGAAGTCATATGACCGCCTTGCTGCGGAGGGCACGCTTTATGAGCACGTGCTTAAAGATCATCCCGGCAGACAGAAGTACAACGGCGAGCCTGTATTGATCAGCGAATACGGCGGAATCAAATGGGAAGCGGATAAAAGTATAAGATCCTGGGGTTACGGCAAGGACGTCAAAAGCGAAGACGAATTTGCCGTGCGATACGCGGGTCTCACCGGCGCAATAACCTCCAATCCGTATATTCTGGGATTCTGCTATACGCAGCTTTACGATGTGGAGCAGGAACAGAACGGACTGTTTACCTATGAGAGGAAACAAAAATTTTCCGAAGACACCTATAAAAGAATCAGAGCGGCGAACACATCAGCCGCGGCAATAGAAGACGTCTGAAAAGCTGCATATACGCAGAAATTGAGAAAACAGGCATTCTTAAGCTCAACACATTACATTCCGTAAATTGTTAGGTTTCGGAGGAAATCTTATGAACAATGAACGTACAATATACGTTGACCCCAACCGCACAGGGAACAATATATTTTCAACAATAAAAGAAGCCAAAAATTATATCAGAACGCTCGACAAATCCGAAGGAGATATCATTGTTGAAATAGCAAACGGCATATATGAACTGAGCGAAACGGTTGTTTTTGACGAAAGAGACAGCGGAACGAAAAACTGCACGATACACTATGTAGCGGCAAAGGGAGCGCACCCTGTCATAAGCGGAGGAAGGGAATTACGAACAGAGTGGAAAGAAGAAGAAAACGGAATATTCAGCACGGAATATCACAGAGATAAAAAGCTGCGCGCTTTGTATGTGAACGGCAAACGCTGTTATATGACCGAAAAAGTGATTGAGGGAAAAGGTCCTGCAGGGAAATACAAGATTGAAGCCGGTTCGAAGGACTGGGCTTGGACGAGCGGAACAGAGCACAGCGGAGTAATACTGAAAAAAGGCTCTGTTGAGCTTAACACGAGAAACCCTGAGGATATTGAACTGATGACACAGTCAACATGGAACACAACAATTGTCTGCGTTGATTCTCTTGAAAAACACGGTCAGAATATTTGTGCAAGATTTCAGATGCCTTACGGTGCCATAGCGCAAACTTTGGGATGGGGAAACGAATACCGGTTTAGAAAAAGCAATATGGTCTATAATGTGTTTGAAAACCTTAATAAACCCGGAGAATTCTATTTTGATAAAAGCGCCGGTCGTCTTTATTATTGCCCGAGAAAAAACGAAGACATAAACACAACCTGCGTGGTTGTGCCCGAACTGGAAACTCTTTTTGATATTGAAGGAAAAAACACATCTCAAAGAGCGCAAAACATATCCTTTGAAGGACTGACCTTTGCATATACGGACTGGAATCTGTTCAGAGCGGGCGAATCGTATGGCAGAGCCACTAACCAGGGTGCAGCGGCTCTTACGGCATATGCCGAAAAGGACTGGCACGAATACATCTACCGTGCATATGACGTCGGTCCTGCGGCTGTTCAGATAAGCTCTGCTCAAAATATCGTTTTTGACGGGAACACGGTGCTGCACACAGGCAACGAAGGGATATCCGTTATCAACGACGCCGTTGATATCAAAATTACCAACAATATAATTTATGATACAGCCGGAGCCGCACTGCTAATCGGTCATCCACAGCACGAATATATAGGTGACCGCGGTTCGGGATTCGGTACGCATTCTGATAAAGAGAAATACAGCGCGGATAAAGAGGGCGCCTGTAAAAATACGATGGTTTGCAACAACTTTTTTAAAAATACAAGCAGGCTTTTCTGGGGCGTTGCCGGAATTATGGTCTATATGAGCGATGGCATGCGTTTCACGCATAATCATATTGAAAACACACCGTATTCGGGAATCAGCCTCGGCTGGGGCTGGTGGAAAATGAACGGAGACAAAGATTCCGTTGTTCCGGGCGTCCCATCAGCAACTATGAAAAACAATATAATGAAAAACAACTGTTTTAAAAACACCATTACAACATTAAACGACGGTGGGGCTATATACAGTATAGGAGATATGCCGGGCACAATTATCAGCGAAAACTATATTAATACGATCGGTTCCGACTTTTCAAATCATGCCGGTCTTATAAGAGGTATACACCCCGACGAAGGCTCCCGCAATATTTTCGGAGAAAAAAACGTTATAAATATCGATCCCAAATACACTTGCATAGACTGCGGAGACTGGGGCAGAAAAAGAAACAACACCTGGGTAAACAATTATTCCACAGCGGAAAGCTATACTACAATTAAAACATATGAACCAAACACAATTATCAAAAACGCGCATTATATTCCGAACGCTGACTGGGATGAAACTGCAAGAGCTGTGATTGCCAGCGCCGGGATCAGCAATGATTTATACGAAAAGATTCCGAAATATATCCTGAGCGATGAAAACGAAATTATAAAAGCCATTCCGAAGCACAAGCCAAACATCAAAACCATAGCCGGTATTTCAGCTTGCGCGGCGGCGCTGTTAGCGGGAATCACCGCGGCGGTCGTAAAAAAGCTGTTAAAATAAAAACACTTTAAACCTATTATATTTCCATTAATAAAGCGGTCGAATCAGCGAATGATTCGACCGCTTTCAGATTGGGAAGAAAGGTAAATCAGAGATCGCCAGAAACAACCTGCTTCAGATCTGCGATCTTTTTTGCTCTATTCAAAATCCGACGGTTTATAAGAGTTAAAATATCTCGGTTTCCCTTTAGATGCAGAACCGTACTCGATTGCCTGCGCAGGGCAGGAACATATACACGCCATGCAATGCGTGCAGTTTTTGCCCCATTCGGGCTTTCCGTCTGTTAATTTAATATTGTTTAACGGGCAGACCTGTTCGCATTTTCCGCAGGAAACGCATCTGCCATCGGTGCAAAAATCCTTTGCAGACACGATGAACTTATAAAACAGACTGTTTACAACGGAGCTTTTTAATCTGTCCGCTACGCCTGTTTTGATGTGTTGAAAAGGCTTTGCGTCAAGAATGCACGCCGCGCCTTGATAAAGCACGGGCAGGGACGCTTTGATCATCCTGCGTGCTTCATCACTGCCGGGCACGGAAAACATTGCCACATAGTTTTCGGGCATAACAGTTTCCAAAGCGCCCATATATTCAAAGCCGCAGTCGTCACAGAGCCTGAGCAGATATTTTTCCGCGTTTCCGACCTCACTGCCGCAGGTCATAATAAAATATGCCTTTTTTGAACCCTCGAATGTGCTTTTTCTGATAAAAGCCTCAAACACTCTCGGAATACGCCACGAATATGTAGGGCACACAAACACGTACGGCTTTTCGGAGGAGAAGCTGCCCGCTTTGCTGTTTTTCAGGCAGTCGAACACATTTACACATTCGTCACCGATTCTTGCCGCAACAGTCTGCGCCGCAAAGCGGCTGTTGCCCGTTCCCGAAAAATAGATTATCATTTTGCTCCCCCAATAAACCAATAAAATTTAATGATCTCTTTATGAAAATAGTTTTTATTCCACTTCCGATTTTACCATATAAATCTTACATGGTCAATAAAACATACACTTGGTGCATTACTTTTTCAGATCGCCTGTTGCGGGATTGTTTATGAGTCTTCCGTCCTCCGTAAAGCGTGAGCCATGGCAGGGGCAGTCCCAGGTATGCTCATACGGATTCCACTTGAGCGCGCATCCGAGATGGGGGCAGCGTTTGGATGACGGAGTCAAAAGATTCACAACGGCTTCAAAGGCGTTTACGGCAAGCTGCGGGCGAAGGATCGTTCTTGAGGGTGAAAAAACGCTGAAAACATGCCTGTCTTTGCCGGTTATCATATCGCAGAGTATTTCCGCGGCAGCCATCGAGGAAGTCATGCCCCATTTATTAAACCCGGTCGCAACATAAAGACACGTGGTCGAGCCGGAGTATTCCCCTATATAAGGCGCGCCGTCAAGGGTCATACAGTCCTGTGTTGCCCAATGATATTTTTCAAGGCTTTGCGGATAATACTTATCGGCAAAGCTTCTTATTTCCTGCCAGCCCTGTGAACGCTTTCCCGTGCGGTGTTCTCCGCCTCCAATAAACAAAAGGTCTCCGTGATTTCGAAAGGACAATCCTCCCTGCGCCTCATCTATATACATTCCGTCTACATCGGCTGCATTTTCAAGCGCGATAACATATGAGCGCTGCTGGAACATCTTTAGATAATAGCTGCCGTGCTTGTTGATGAAAGGAAAATGAGTCGCGACGATTATTCTTTTCGCGTCAATATTTCCCCTGCTTGTTTCCGCTCTGGTTCCCACCAATTGACGCACGCGTGTGTATTCATAAATATTAAGCCCCTTTGAGATTCCTGCAAGAAATTTCAAAGGAGAAAACTGGGCCTGATTTTTAAATTTCAGCGCCCCTGCAACCGAAAACGGCAGGGGTGTGCTTCTAACATATTCGGCAGAATAGCCCAGCTCCTTCAGTGCGGCGATCTCATCATCAATAACGTCTATGTTATCAAGGGAATACACATAGGAATCCCTGTTTTCAAAATCGCAGTCCATATCCGCGCACAATTCACGGTATTTTTCAACAGCAAATAAATTGGACAGAAGATACTGCCTTGCCTTTTCCCGTCCGAATTCTTTGATAAGCTTTGAATAGATCAGTCCGTGCTGCGCCGTTATTTTCGCCGTTGTGTATTTCGTTATTCCGCTTCCTATCCGCTCCGCCTCTGCAAGAACGTAATCAACGCCGGCCTTCTGAAGCATATAGGCACACAGCACGCCCGCCATACCGCCGCCGATTATGAGCACATCCGTTTTCATATCTTTTTCCTGTGCCGGAAACGACGGCATTTCGGAAATATCCTTCCAAAGCGAAATCAATCTTATTTCCCCCCAAAAATATACTTAATGATATTATTTGCAGGGTAACTGTTTCTATTCGCGCAACCCGAAAGATGTTTTCTACGTTTACAGAAAAAACGAAAACACCTTGCCGGGATGTCCTGATCATGCTGCCGCAATATCTGCTGCACAAGCATTTAAACGGTTCCTAAAAGCGCAGCGCCCAGCAGATTACTGTCTTCACCGAAATGATTGAAAAGGATTTTGGGCATTCGCCCCGTTTTGTCCATATCAAAAAACATATTCAGTTCATGTTCTATCTTGCCGGTAACAGATTTGCTGTTTGAAATTCCGCCGCCGAATAGTATACATTCGGGATCATACATAAGATAAGCATACCAGCATTTCAGGGCGACCGCTTTGGCGTACTTTTCAATGAGAACGGCTGCACGCGGATCATGCGCAGCAGCCTTTTCCTCAAGCAGCAGCATATTTCCGCTTTCTGAAGAGGGATCATATTCTCTGGTCAGTGATATACTGTTTGCGTCCTGATCAAAGCGATACGTGTTACCGTCATAAAATTCCGGCATCATAAACATCGCGCCCGCCTGTTTTGTTGAGCCGCAGTAGATATCGGAGTTAAGCATAACGGCACATCCCAAAGAAGAGCCGAGAACGAACTGCACCGCATTTTTACAGTCTCTCAGCGCACCCAGTTCCTTTTCGGCAAGCAAGGAACAGCGTGCGTCATTTTCAATATAAACGGGACAGCCGTATTTTTGCGACAGCAAATCCGTAAGCTTATATTCAGAGAAATATGCAATCGTTGAATAACCTATCGCCTTTCCGTTCGTGTCCCAGAAGCCGCCGCTGGATATCCCTATGCGTTCAACGGGGGCAAGAATTACGTTTTCAATATTATCCAAGAACTCGGAAAGGCTCACAGCCGTATTCCATTTGCCCTTATTGACGATTTTGCCGTTGTTTATATTGGCATATTTTATATATGTTCCGCCTATATCCAAAGAAAACACCATATGAATCACCTGATATACGCTTTTATCGTGGCAAGCCTTGTACCCTTGCTTTTCTCAGTCGGTCTGATTATAAAATCACCGATATTCGCCGGAACGATAAACGTTTCCGCATAATGAACGACATACGGTTCAAACGAATCATCAGGGCTTACTATCTCGGCTTCCTCGCCCTCAACAAGATTGAGCACGCAAACGCTTCCGTTGCTTTTATGAAGCACCTCGCCCGTAAACCAATGACGGACCGTCTCGATCGGCTCAAAAACATGAAGCCCGGTTTTTTCCTCGGTATAGTGGTCTGTTTTCTTAGTTTCCTTAAACTGATTTATCAGATTATCCCTGACCCATTTTGTATCCCGCTCGTATTTTATAACCCTGCTTCCATGCTCAATATTTATCGGGCGCGGTTTGCCGTCAAGACCGAGCCTGCCCCAGTCCCACAGCTTAAACGTAAATATATAGGGGGTGCTGGAAATCTCAAGCACCATAGTGTTTGAGCCGGAACAGTGCAGCGTTCCGCCCGGTATCAGAAAATGGTCGTGTTTTTTCGCGGGCCATTTATTTACATAGCGCTCAACATCTATCTGACCAGACTGCTGCGCTTCATTGAGGGCGCCTATAAACTCATCTGGCACCACATTTTCTCTTGCGCCTAAGTAAACGCAGCTGTCCTCACTGCTGTCTAAAATATAATAGCTTTCATCCTGCGTATAACGCATATTAAAATGTTCCTGTATATACTGCGTGGTCGGATGCACCTGAAGCGATAAATTGCCGCCCTCCATCGTATCAAGAAAATCAAAACGTATAGGAAATTCATATCCGAAACGCGCCGTCACACGTTCTCCGAGCAATTGGTCGGCTTCATGAAAAACGATATCTATCGCCGGCATTTCCATTTTTGCTGAGCCGAAATCATACAATACGCTGTTCTCCTCCGGGACGCAGTCAAAGCACCATGCAAAATTTTTCTTTGATGGATCCAGCCCGCAGACTGCTTTCATCCACTGACCGCCCCAGACGCCGGGATCAAAATACGGAACCACGCGGAAAGGAGCGCGCACAGCATTATCAAGGGCTTTGTCATAGTCCGCTCTTGAAATCATTTTCGGACTGTCAATAGAATTCGTATCCATAAAATAATGGAATTTCTGATGATTGGCGATCTTATGCCTGTCCGCCAGCCGCCACTCAACAAAGTATCCGCGCTTAAACTTCGTAAGCGGGTCCATATCATAATTTTCACAGTTCCAGTTCGGAGCGCCTTTGCGGAATCTCAACTGGCTCTCCCATCTTGCAACAGAGCAGTGAACATTGAATCCGCTCTCCCACACGAGCATCGCTCCTACGCCGATAACAAGAACACGTCCTGTGCTTTTTTCTATTCGGCTTCTCATATTTTCGATCTTTTCAGGGATGAAAAAATCGCTTAGCCTGTCCGTCGTCATCACTCCGAAGATCCTGTCATCAGTCAGATTTTTCTGCATCTTGGCTGTCAGCTCATCCCCGTAGTACGCGCAGGTATCGGAATAGAATATCTCTTCAAACAGATCGCCGATACCGTTGACTATACTTTTGACATCCACTACGGGGTAACAGTCAAAAACCACTACCCGTTCACTGCTGTCCTGAATCCGCTCTCTTATCTGCCCGTATCCACAAAAGATCTCGCCCTCTGCCCTGATAGAGGGAAATTTATCGTAATTGCCGTACTTTGTTTTCATAAAATTCTTCACTCCTAAGCTCCATATTGTATTCATACCGCTTGCTGTCATACTTGCAAACGGAATATTCAATCAGTCTGTTTTTTACGTATGCTTTTCTTTTCATTACCATAACGGCTTCGCCGGGGTGCAGACCGAGCATTTCTCTTGTTTTGCTGTCCGCAATTTCGGCAGTAACGGTCTGCCGGACATAATCGATCCTGATTCCGAACGCATTCTCAAGTTTTTCATAAAGCGAAGAAAAATATTGCCTGCTGTCATAAGGCAGACCAACGCTTTCCGGGATATATGTAGTAAAAAATCCCACCGGAACGGAATTGATGCATCTCACTCTTTCCAGCACGGTAAAATACGTTGAACTGCTCTGCTCAAAAAGCTCGGCAATATAACCGGAAACCTTTTTCCGGCAGATATGAGCATAGCTCGTTGACGGCACGATTCCCTTTTCTTTCATCTCATCGCTGAATCCTGTTATTTTCAGCAGCGGTTCCTCAATTTTTTCGTGCAAAACGATCGTGCCTTTGCCCTTTACCCTTTTGATCTTGCCAAGGTCTTTCAGCCTTGCCAAGGCGCTGCGCACCGTTATACGGCTTACGGAATATATTTCGCACAGCTGATATTCATTGGGCAGAATATCGCCGGCGGAATAAACTCCGCTGTCTATTTCCGCTTCGATCTTACGGCTTATTTCCAGCCATAAAGGAACGGATTTTTCCATTCTCCTCACCCTTCATGCCGGTCCTTGAGAAGATATATATTAGCTAATTTATATCTGTTCTCCGGCAGTATGTTATAACAATCTGTATTTTATCATTATTTGAGCAAGTATTCAATCAAAAACAGATATAAGCTGAAATAAAATAACATAGATGTTATCATGTTATATAGCAGAAACAGAATACTATACATAAATTGCCCGAAAGGCTGAATACAATAAAGAAAAGGCAAAACCGCCCAAGTTGAGGACTTGAGCGGTTATATTACTTGGTAGGATTTCAAATACAGACTAAATATATTTTATTGATCCGATGTGAAGAAAATGAAGGCGTTCGCAAAAGAACGCCTTCCAATCTGTTTCAATAAAGTATAGTTTAGTTATTCTTTGGCATGATCGGTTTTAACGACCACAGTGTAGCCTTCATCAGCAAACTCCGTATCATCATAGTCCAGACCGTAAGATTCAAGAAAATTCTCACTTATTGTCTGATCAAGACCGCCGTCCCAGTAATATGCCATAAATCGCTCCGCAATCCACTCCGCATTTTTACCTGTGAATTTGAATGTAAATGTTTTCTCCATAATATCACTGCTTTTCTGATATCAAACTGTAATCAATCTATTTTCTTCACTTCTCTGCCCTTTTCGGCAATTCTTTGCTTTGTAAAACAGCAAGAACGAAACGGAAGGAAGCAATCCGATATCAATTTGATAATATCATTTATATTTATACGTGTCAATACCGTTTAAATATGTTTAATAATTCTTTATAATATAATTTATTTTTTTTGCAATCCGCTAATAATTACATTTTTTATATTCGCTATATAATTGTAAATCTTAAGAAACAAAATGAAAAGCATTGGCTTAAAGGTTATTTTATCACGGCTATTGAAAGAAAAACAAAACCGCGCTATACTTTATAATCATAGATCTGAAAGGAGCCGTCTATAATGAAAAAATATCTGAACATATCTATTGTATATGCCATAGCCGCTATGGCAGGAGGTGTATTTTACCGAGAATTCACAAAATACAATCATTTTACCGAAGTAACAGCCCTAAGCAAAGTCCACACGCATTTGTTTGTTTTGGGCATGCTGGTATTTCTGATAACTGCTCTGTTTGCCGCACACAATGATCTTTCGCGCTTCAAAACCTTACGCGCGTTTCTCTGGACATACAATATAGGTGTTCCGCTTACAGCAGTTATGATGTTTGTGCGCGGCGTTATACAGGTGCTGGGTCTGCCATTATCTGTCGGCGCTTCCGCCGCAATATCGGGTATTGCGGGAATAGGACATATTCTGACGGGCATCGGTATCATCCTGTTACTGATAACCCTGAAAAAAGCAGCAGACAGCAACCGGTAATGCTGTGTTTTGCTTAAACCGTCATTTTCAGACCGTTTCAACCATTTGATAAATCGTTACAAAAAAAGCAACAAGCACATAAAGTGCTTGTTGCTTTTTGGCGCAGATGGAGAGATTCGCCCGGCTCGCTTTTGCGCTCGCCGGCACGCACGCGGACACCGAAACAGTCCGCCGGACTGTTTCTAACGCTTTGCGTTTGTCCTGTTCGAATCTCTGTCTTTACACAAAAAACAACCACCACAAAAGTGATGGCTGTTTTTTTGGCGCAGATGGAGAGATTCGAACTCTCGCGGCGGTTGCCCACCCTACGCCCTTAGCAGGGGCGCCTCGTCACCAGCTTGAGTACATCTGCAAAACTGTAACTTAAACACACTCTGTCAAGTTCACGCACCTACAAGGTGCTTTAATAATATACCAAAAAAAAATGGAATTGTCAACAAAAACAAATAGATAATTTTATGAATGATCACATAAAATATTTATGGTGATTTTATGAAAGGAAAACTCTTTAAATTTGAACTCATCGGATTTGTTTTTTCCTGTATTCTCGGCACACTTGCGCATTTCTTTTATGAATGGAGCGCAAACAGCGTTATACTGAGTCTGTTCTGCCCTGTAAATGAAAGTGTATGGGAACATCTGAAGCTGATATTTTTCCCTTACCTGATCTGGAGCGCTGTTGAATTCTTTTGTGCAAAGGACAGAAAAATTAACCTCTTTTTTTCAAAGCTATGCGGCGTCCTTGCAGGAATGACGCTTATTGTTTTCATTTATTACACGTACACCGGCGCAACAGGAAATGAAAGTATAACAGCGGATATCGCGTCTTTCTTTATCGGAACGGCAGCGGCTTATTTAATAAGCTACACAATTATAAAAAACTGCTCTTACAAAGGAAAAGCAAGCGAAATCATCTCTTTTATTTTTCTTTTGCTGATTCTCGGCATCTTCATCTTATTCACATTTTCTCCGCCGCTGATACCGCTTTTTGAGGACTCGGTAACAAAGACTTATGGAATATAAAGCTAATTTTTGCGATATAAAAACGCGGCAAACCTGTGAGCACAGATAACGCCGCGTTTTCCTTATTTGCATTATTTATTATGTCCGCGCTTAAATCTTTTTCTGCCCTCTTCCCTGAAAGCGTCTATACCGCCCTTTTCGTCGTAAAGCTTGGCAGCTTCAAGGCAGATGTCAAGCGAAAGGTTGATACACTCCTCACTGATGTTATCCGCTGTGTCAAGGCGTGTATGATAATATGTTTTCGGATCGTGATTTACACCGCAGAAGCCTGACGCAAGCAGACCCACACGGCTGAAAGCCTCGGCGTCGATAGCGCCCGGATAAAGCTCCGTTTCTTTCATTTCTATGCCGCAGTTTACACCGGCTTCATAAATGATCTCGGCAACGGCATTTGAGTTTTTCTGCGTGCCTGTGCAGCCCTGGGTATAAATCTGAAGCTGCTCTATCTCACGCATCGTATCCATCGCGATGAATACGGTTTCTACCTCTTCAAGCTCAGCCTTATGCTTTTGCGCATAAGCCAGCGCGCCTCTGATACCCGCTTCCTCAGAGCCGGAGAGAAGAGCGCAGACCTCGGTATTTTCAAACCTTACATCATTTTCCGCCATTTCTTTTAAAACGCCCATAGCTATAAAATCCGCGGTAAGGTTGTCGTTAGCGCCGTCGACCGTGACTTTCCAGTTGATAAAGAAACAGATAGCGATAAAGAAAGGTATAAGGATGAGCTGTATAATTCCGCAAACGAGCCAGAATTTACTGTCGTAACTGCCGCCGGTAAAGGAATAAATGAGCCATGCCACATCAAAAACGGTAACAGCGATAAGACCGCCTATGGAACCTGCCATAACGGGAGCAAGGCTTTTGATTCCGCCGTGAAGCGAATAGGTCCACTCCTTTGCCGCGTCGGTATGACCGCCGAATATGATTCTTCTCTTCACCTCTCCGCGGGGTGCTCTGCGCGCCATTACGTTTCTTGAAACCTTGCGCGGAAAAAGAAAATCAACAAATTCACGGTACATCAAAAACTCGACCACAAGGCAGGCAAGCGACAGCAGCACAAGTACGGTTGAAAGCACGGCAAGAGCCGAACCTGCAACAACGCCGGTATATGTAAGCCAGTAAAACAGCACTGCCAGCATGCCGCAAACGGCAGCGGCGGGAATCCATCCCATAAACGCCGCAGGATGAACGGAAAAATCCTCCATTTCAACCTTATCAGCCCATTTTTCAAGCTCTTTTTTCAGGTATTTCTGAGCTTTTCTTTCACTGTGTGAGCCGGGCGAGCGTTCTTTAAAATTTTCACATACGTATCTGATTCCGTCCGCCATATACTTCTGCGTTGCCGCAGACGCACCTTTAATAAGATTCATTTGATCAGCCTCTTTTCCTTAAATATTTTGTAAACTATATGACTTTCATTTTCATTATATTACAAATTGCTATATTTTGCAATAACTCACTGTAATTTTTTTAAATTGAAAAACAGAAGATATGTATGAGACACAACGGTGAATTTCCACTCACAATAAATAATGGATTTCTTAGGAAATTTGTCTAATAATTTTTATAAGCTTTGCCCGAATTTTTAAAAACTTGTGAATTGTAAACAAATTACAATGATGATAAAATAATTTGGTAAATCATTTTGGTAAAGGAGAGGATATTGTGAGCATAAAAAACGAATATCTTGCCGGACTTATGGAAAGAGTTATCAAACGCAATCCTAACGAGCCTGAATTTCATCAGGCCGTTGAAGAAGTGCTTGAATCCCTTGACACAGTGGCAGACAGACACCCCGAATACATTGAAAAGGGCATTTTTGAAACAATAGTTGAACCTGAAAGGATCATCAAATTCAGAGTTCCCTGGATTGATGACAGCGGCAAAATTCAGGTAAACAGAGGCTACAGAATCCAGTTTAACAGCGCTATCGGTCCATACAAGGGCGGACTTCGCTTTCACCCGTCAGTCTATGAGGGCATTATCAAATTTCTCGGTTTTGAACAGATCTTCAAGAACAGCCTTACAGGTCTTCCGATCGGCGGCGCTAAGGGCGGCTCTGATTTTGATCCCAAAGGAAAGAGCGATATGGAGGTTATGCGTTTCTGCCAAAGCTTTATGACAGAGCTTTACAGACATATCGGCGCAGATACCGACGTGCCTGCGGGTGACATCGGCGTCGGCGCGAGAGAGATTGGTTATATGTACGGACAGTACAAGAGAATCACCAATATGAACAGCGGCGGTGTTCTGACAGGAAAAGGTCTTAACTACGGCGGTTCACTTGTGAGAACGGAAGCGACGGGATATGGTCTTTGCTACTATACAGAAGCTATGCTTAATGACCATGACTCTTCCTTTAAAGGTAAGAAGGTTGCGATCTCAGGTTCAGGCAATGTAGCGATTTACGCATGCGAAAAAGCTACTCAGCTTGGCGCAAAAGTGATTACGATGAGTGATTCAAACGGCTATATCATTGATAAGCGCGGAATCGACCTTCCTCTTATCAAAGAGCTTAAGGAAGTTGAAAGAAAGAGAATCAGCGAATATGTAAACTATCATCCTGAAGCTGAGTATTATGAGGGATGCAGCGGAGTTTGGAGCGTAAAATGCGACATTGCGCTTCCCTGTGCAACGCAGAACGAGCTTGATGAGGAAGCGGCAAAGGCCCTTATTGCAAACGGAGTTATCGCTGTTTGCGAAGGCGCGAATATGCCGTCAACTCCCGAAGCTATCCTTCAGTTCCAGAATAACGGCGTACTTTTCGGACCTGCGAAGGCAACAAATGCCGGCGGTGTTGCCACATCTGCGCTTGAGATGTGCCAGAACGGTTCACGCCATCCCTGGAGCTTTGAAAATGTTGATAAAGAGCTTAAAAGCATTATGGAAAACATTTATACAAAGAGCTGCGAAGCTGCCAAGGAATACGGTGTTGAAGGCAATCTTGTTGCCGGAGCCAATATTGCCGGTTTCATAAAGGTTGCAGACGCTATGCTTGCTCAGGGTCTTGTTTAATCCGAAAAAATCAAAGTTTCTTCAGTCATTTAAGGCTCCCGTAAAATCGGGAGCCTTTCGCTTTTTTGATATCTGCAAATCAGCGCTGCTGTTTCAGAATAATCACGCTTATCCGCCTTGCTGAAAATGCAGAATCAGAAAAAGAACACTGCAAAAATAAAAAATTAAACGTCTTTTACTTGACAAGTAAACCCTAATTTCGTATAATACCACTTGCAGCCGATCGTACGCTGCACACGGCCCGGTAGTTCAGCTGGTTAGAACGCCTGCCTGTCACGCAGGAGGTCGACGGTTCGAGTCCGTTCCGGGTCGCCAAATAAGCTGATATGGCTCAGGCGGTAGAGCGCATCCTTGGTAAGGATGAGGTCGGCGGTTCAAGTCCGCCTATCAGCTCCAAAAGCAGGTTTTAAACCTGCTTTTTTCTTTTGTCTATCCCCCCCAACGCCCTTGAAATTGTGCTTGGTCCAAAACTGAGTCTGATTATTTAAGTTACATTGGACCTGTTACTGCAGCCAAGCTGCCTTTGGCATATTGAAATAGTATAAGTTTCTTGTTATAATTCAGTTATGACAAAATGAAAGGAACAAAGATGTGTGCCGGGAATTTATAAAAAGCTCCTTACCGGAGCAGGCATTGCGGCTGCAACAGTGAAAACTATGCTTGCAATGCACTTTCCTCTCAAGGCGTACGAATATGCTGTCAACGGCACCCATATAGCAAAAAATCAGCCGGTTTATATCCGAAGCAATCATGTAAAACAAAGCTGTAAATTATAAAAACAAATTACACACCTTTATTGACATAAATCCGTTTTAAACAAAAAAGTCCTGTTTTCCGCTTCATTATGCGGTTGCAGGACTTTTTTCTTTTTATTTGCAATTCACTTTGCCGTTTATCCAATAACAAAGTCTATTCATAGTCCTTATACAGCGCCTCTAAAGGCACTCCGAGGACTTTGGATATAATATAGATTTCTTTATCGGTTGCTATACGCAGCTGTCCTTCCAGCTTGGAATAGCTCGTGGGATTGATATCCAGACCCATAACCTGGAGCTTGGATATAAAATTCTTTTGTCTGATACCGCGCTCTTTTCTCAGGCGTTCAATGTTTCTTCCCACAATATTGCTGTTTCCGTAAGCTTTTTTTCTTGTTTTCATATCCTCACCCCTTTACCTGCATTATATTTTGAAAATCGCTTTATATAATTCCGAAAAAGAAAATATTGACGATTTCTGCGTCTGAAGTGAACAATATTTACAAAAATCAGAAATCAATAATTCATCATAACTGCTCAAAAACAATATTATTTCATGATATGCATTATATTCTGTAAAGCCTAATAAAATCTTTCACAATGAAATTATTTCATTTATTTTAAAAATTATTATTTGATTCCCTATATTGACAGTGAGAATTGATATGTATATTTATACGATTTTTATGAATATTTATAACAATATTACAATAACCTATTGACTTTGATATCGGTGAGTGTATAATATAAAAGAATTAAATTTATGTTCATCGGAGAAATGTATAAAATGATAAAAGTATTCATTAACGGGCAATCCGGCACGACCGGGCTGAGAATAAAAGAACGTCTGCTTCAAAGAGACGATATAAAGCTTCTGCAGATCGATGAAAACAAAAGAAAAAACATCGATGAGATAAGAAAATACATAAATGAGAGCGATATCACGTTTCTCTGTCTGCCGGACGACGCGGCAAGAGAAGCGGTAAATCTGATCGACAAGGAAAATGATAACACAAAAATAATTGACGCGTCAACCGCCCACAGAACCGAAAACGGCTGGGCATACGGGTTTCCCGAGCTTTCACCAGAATTCAGAAAACAGGTTAAAACAAACAGACGGATAGCGAATCCCGGCTGTTATGCAAGCGGCTTCATATCCATTGTTTACCCGCTTATAGCGCATGGCGTTATTGCAAAGGACTATCCCCTCACCTGCTTTGCCGTTTCAGGATACAGCGGTGGCGGAAAAAGCGCTATAGCACAATATGAAAACGCTGAAAGAGATGCGGAACTGGATTCTCCGCGTCAATACGCATTAACACAGCAGCATAAACATTTAAAAGAAATGAAAGCCGTTACGGGCATAGAGAAGATGCCTGTCTTCTCGCCGATGATCTGCGATTACAAATGCGGAATGGTAGTCAGCGTTCCGTTCTTCACGGATATGCTGTGCGGCGGGCTGAAGCCGGCTGATGTTCGTGAGATACTCGCAGAACATTATAAAAACGAAAAGCTCATTCAGGTCAGACCCGAAGGGTACACGGCAAATATGATCGGAGCGAACAATTTTGAGGGGCGCGACGATATGGAAATAGAGCTTAACGGAAACGAAGAAAGATTTGTGATAACCGCAAGGTTTGACAATCTGGGCAAAGGCGCGTCCGGCGCGGCAGTGCAGTGCATGAATCTTGCCTGCGGTATGGAAGAAACAAAATCACTTGTGATCGGAGAATGATAAGGATATGGAAATAAATATGGATTTCAAAACAGTTGACGGGGGCGTATGCGCTCCCAAAGGATTTAAAGCGAACGGAGTTTACTGCGGTATCAAAAAGCCGAGCGTTGACAATCAGAACCCTGCCGTGCCGCATAAAAACGACCTCGGTATGATCGTTTCGGACGCGGATTGCGCCTGTGCTGCCGTTTACACAACCAACAAAGTAAAAGGTGCGCCGATCATCGTAACCAAAAGCAATCTTGAAAAAACCGAAAATCACGCAAAGGCAGTCATCGTAAATTCAAAAAATGCAAACACCTGCAATGCGGACGGTGAGGAAAAAGCGAGGAAGATGTGCGAGCTCGCCGCCAACGAACTCGGTATCCGACCCGAAGAAGTGATCGTTGCTTCAACCGGCGTAATCGGGCAGGTGCTTCCTATTGAACCGATAGAGAACGGCATAAAGCCGCTGGTGAGCGGACTTTCATATACCGGCAACGAAGCAGCGGCAACCGCTATTATGACAACAGACACCGTCAAAAAAGAATACGCCGTACAGTTTGAAGCGGACGGAAAGACCTGCACGGTGGGCGGTATGGCAAAAGGCTCGGGAATGATTCACCCGAATATGGCAACAACACTCAATTTTATTACCACTGATCTGTGCATCAGCGCCGAGATGCTTCAGGCGGCGCTTGAGGAAATCGTTAAGATTACCTATAACTGCCTTTCCATTGACGGCGATACTTCCACAAACGATATGGTATCGCTAATGGCAAACGGCCTTGCCGGAAACCAAGAGATAACGGCAGAATGTGAAGATTACGAGAACTTCAAGACTGCGCTTTACGAGGTTATGATGCATCTTACGAGAATGCTTGCCAAGGACGGTGAGGGCGCAACAAAGCTTATCGAATGTGAATGCAAGGGCTGCCCGGACACCGATACGGCTATAACCGTTGCGAAAAGCGTTGCCGGCTCTACCCTGTTTAAATGCGCTGTGTTTGGCGAGGACGCAAACTGGGGACGCATCCTTTGCGCAGTAGGCTACGCGCCTGCCGCGTTTGATATAAACAAAGTTGATGTGGATATAAAGAGCGAATACGGTGAGATCGCAGTATGCAGAAACGGCGCCGGAGTCGCCTTTTCCGAGGAAAAGGCTGCCGAGGTGCTCAAAAGCGATGAGATCGGTGTGGTGATCGATTTAAACGCAGGCAGCAGCAGCGCAAAGGCCTGGGGCTGCGATCTTACTTATGACTATGTGAAAATAAACGGCGATTACAGAACCTGATCCTATCAGAAGATCTGAATTATGCTTATTACGAAACATTGCATCGGAGGAAAAAATGGATATCACAAATGCTATGAAAGCTGAGGTACTTGCAAGGGCATTGCCGAATATTCAGCTTTACAGAAAAAAGACGGTCGTTGTAAAATACGGCGGCAATGCCATGATAAACGCGCAGCTTAAGGAATCCGTTATGCACGATATCGTGCTTTTAACGACGATCGGAATCAGAGTCGTACTCGTTCACGGGGGCGGACCTGAAATCAGCAAAACGCTTGAAGCGATGAACATAAAAAGCGAATTCAAGGGCGGTCTCAGGGTCACGGACAAGGAAACCGCCAATGTTGTGCAGATGGTGCTTGCAGGCAAGGTAAACAAAGACCTTGTCTGCCAAATCGGAAATCTGGGCGGTCATGCTATCGGGCTTTCGGGCATGGACGGAAACATGATCAAATGCCGCCCGCTTGATGAAAGCCATGGATTTGTGGGCGATATCATTGACATGAATATGGACATTGTTGAAGAAGCTTTGCTGCACAGCTTTATACCCGTAATATCAACGATCGGTTACGACGAAAACGGCAACTGCTACAACATAAACGCGGACACGGTTGCCGCGGCTGTGGCAGGAAAGCTGAAAGCCGAAGCGCTCATCTCCATGACGGATGTTGCCGGACTGCTGCGTGACAAGGACGATGAGAGCTCGCTCATTCACAGGGTATATATCTCAGATGTTCCGGCGCTTATCGCAGACGGGATAATAAGCGGCGGCATGATACCGAAGATCGACTCCATGACTCAGGCGATACGCGAGGGTGTTAAAAGAGCGTTTATAATAGACGGACGTGTTCCCCACTCCATCCTTATGGAAATGCTTACCGATGAAGGCATGGGAACGATGTTCAGAAGCAGGTGAAAAAGATGAACATTAAAGAAACAGACAGCAAATACATTTCACATTCATACGGGCGTTTCAATGTTGTTTTGAAGCATGGAAAAGGCTCAACGGTTTATGATGAAAACGGGAAAGAATACATAGATTTCGGTTCCGGCATTGGAGTTACGGCATTCGGCATTGCGGATGACGAATGGAAAAAAGCCGTTGTCAGCCAGCTTGATCAGCTTCAGCACACGTCAAATCTGTACTACACCGAACCCTGCGCCGAGCTTGCAAAGCTTTTGTGCGAAAAAACGGGAATGAAAAAAGTGTTTTTCGGCAACAGCGGCGCGGAGGCTAACGAGGGTATGATCAAATTTGCCCGCAAATACAGCTATGATAAATACGGCGAAGGACGCAAGACCATAATTACACTTGTAAACTCTTTTCATGGCAGAACGATAACAACGCTTGCCGCCACGGGTCAGGACGAATTCCACAAAATATTCGGTCCGTTTACTCCCGGCTTCAAATACTGCCCTGCTAACGACATAAAAGCCCTGAACGAAATGATAACAGACGATGTATGCGCCATTATGTTTGAGTGCGTGCAGGGCGAGGGCGGCGTCTTAAACCTTGAGCCTTCCTTTGTGAAAGAGATAGAAAAGATTGCCGAGGAAAAAGACATTCTGATGTGCGTTGATGAGGTGCAGACCGGAAACGGCAGAACGGGCAGATATTTCGCCTATATGCACTACGGAATAAAACCGGATATCGTATCAACGGCAAAAGGACTTGCCGGCGGCTTGCCGATGGGCGCCGTATTATTCGGCGAAAAGCTTGAAAACACCGTTACGCCCGGTTCTCACGGTTCTACTTTCGGCGGAAATCCGATCGCCGCTGCCGGGGCGATAAGCATAGTGAAAAGGCTTGACGACAGATTTTTAAACGAGGTTACACGAAAGAGCGAATACATAACGGATAAGCTCAAAAAAATAAAGGGCGTTCAATCGGTTTCGGGAATGGGACTTATGCTTGGAATCGAAACGGATAAAAAAGCGGCGGATATCGTAAATGCGTGCCTTGAAAGAGGGCTGCTCGTTTTAACGGCAAAAGCAAAAATAAGGCTGCTCCCCGCTCTGAGCATAACAAAAAAAGAAATCGACAAAGGGCTTGAAATTCTTAAGGAGGTTATTGAAAAATGAAGCACCTGCTCAAATTACAGGATCTGAACCAACACGACATATTGGATATACTCAATCTTGCCGACCAGCTCAAATACGAAACGAAGCATGGCATAGAGCATCATCTGTTAAAAGGAAAGACTCTCGGAATGATATTCCAGAAAAGCTCAACCAGAACACGAGTTTCCTTTGAAACAGGCATGTATCAGCTCGGCGGTCAGGCGCTGTTTCTCTCCAACCGGGATCTGCAGATAGGCAGAGGCGAGCCCGTGCAGGATACGGCACGCGTGCTCTCACGCTATCTTGACGGAATTATGATAAGGACCTTTGAACAAAAAGAAGTTGAGGATCTTGCGAAATACGGCTCGATCCCGATTATAAACGGACTTACGGATTACTGCCATCCCTGCCAGGTGCTTGCCGACCTGATGACGATCAGAGAATATAAAAAGACATTTGATGGACTCAAATTCTGCTTTATAGGAGACGGAAACAATATGGCAAACAGCCTTATTGTGGGCGCTGTAACGATGGGAATGGAATGCGCTGTTGCCTGCCCGGACGGCTATGAGCCGGACGCTGAAATTATGAAATGGGCGGCTGAAAACGGAAAATTCACCTGCTCACCTGATATTGCCGAATGCGCGAAAGACGCAGACATTCTTTATACGGATGTATGGGCTTCAATGGGTCAGGAGGATGAAAAAGCGGAGCGTGAAAAGATTTTCAAAGAGTATCAGATAAACGAAAATGTAATGGCGGCAGCAAAAAAGGACGCTATGGTGCTTCACTGCCTGCCGGCCCACAGAGGCGAAGAAATAACGGCACAAATCTTTGAGGCTCACGCTGACGAGATTTTTGACGAAGCCGAAAATAGGCTTCACGCGCAGAAAGCAGTACTTATAAAACTGCTTGGCGGCAATAACTGACAGGAAGTTTTATCTATGGACAACGAAAAGGTTTATATATGCCTTGAAAACGGCAGAGTTTTTGAGGGAAAGCGTTTCGGCGCGGGCGGAGATGTAACCGGAGAACTTGTTTTTACAACAGGCATGTGCGGTTACATCGAAACTCTTACGGACCCAAGCTATTACGGTCAGATCGTTTTGCAGACCTTTCCGCTTATCGGAAACTACGGGTATATTTCTGGCGATGCCGAAAGCCCAAGATCATACGTTACGGCATATATCGTACGCGAGAAATGTGATGAACCGTCTAATTTCAGGTGTGAGAAAACGCTTGACGAGTACCTGAAAGAAAACAACATTCCGGGTGTGTATGACGTTGACACGAGAGAGATAACAAAAATAATCCGTGAGAGCGGCGTTATGAACGCGATGATCTGTTCCGACCCGAGAAGCTTTGACGAAGAAAAGGTAAAGGCATACAAGGTCAAAAACGCAGTTGAAGCTGTCTCCTGCGAAAGGCCGGTTCCCCTTGCCGCCGATAAGCCGCTTTACAATGTTGTTCTGCTCGATTACGGAAAGAAAGAAAACATTGCGCGCGAGCTTGTGAAACGAGGCTGCAATGTGGCGGTCATGCCGAGCGGCACAAAGGCCGAGGACGTCTTAAAGCTTGACCCGGACGGCATTATGCTCTCAAACGGACCGGGAGATCCTGCCGAAAACACACAGTGCATTGAGGAACTGAAAAAAATGATCGGCAAAAAACCGATATTCGGCATCTGCCTCGGGCATCAGCTTTTGGCGCTCGCAATGGGTGCGGAAACAGAGAAGTTGAAATACGGTCACAGAGGAGTTAATCAGCCCGTTAAAAATCTTGAAACAGGCAGAACTTATATCTCTTCGCAGAATCACGGCTATGCGGTTGTTAACGAATCGGTTGAAAACTGCGGCGGAAAGATAAGCTATGTAAACGCCAACGACGGTACAAATGAGGGTATTGATTACCCCGAAAAAAACGCGTTTTCGGTGCAGTTTCATCCTGAGGCCTGCAGCGGACCGCACGACACGAGATTTCTGTTTGACAGATTCATAAAAATGATGGGAGGTAAAGGATAATGCCTCTTAACAAAGATATAAAAAAAGTGCTTGTGATCGGCTCCGGCCCGATCGTTATAGGACAGGCGGCGGAATTCGACTACGCCGGGGCGCAGGCATGCCGTGTGCTTAAGGACGAAGGCATTGAAGTTGTGCTCGTAAACTCAAACCCCGCCACGATCATGACGGACAGCGCGCTTGCCGACCACATCTATCTTGAACCGCTGACGGAGGAGACCGTAAAGCGTATCATAGAAAAAGAGAAGCCGGACAGTATTTTAGGCGGTCTGGGTGGCCAGACAGGTCTAACCATTTCCATGCAGCTTGCCAAAGACGGATACCTTGAAAAAATGGGCGTCCGCCTGCTCGGTACAGACGCAGAAGCGATAGACAAAGCTGAGGACAGACAGCTCTTCAGAGATACTATGGTAAAAATCAATCAGCCTGTTGTACCGTCGGATATAGCGAATGACGTTGAAACGGCTGAAAAGATTGCCCGGGAAATAGGCTACCCCGTCATCATCAGACCTGCGTTCACGCTCGGCGGAGCGGGCGGCGGTGTGGCTTATAACGAAAAAGAACTTAGGGACGTGGCAAAACACGGACTTATGCTCAGCCCAATCACACAGGTGCTGGTTGAAAAATACATAGCAGGCTGGAAAGAGATCGAATTTGAAGTGATGCGAGACAGTGCAGGCAATGTTATCGCCGTGTGCTCCATGGAAAACTTCGACCCGGTGGGCGTTCACACGGGCGACAGCATCGTTATCGCCCCTGCCGTTACGCTTGGAGATAAAGAATATCAGATGCTGAGAACGGCGTCGCTGGATATTATCACTGAACTGGGCATAGAGGGCGGCTGCAACTGCCAGTTCGCTCTGAACCCGGAAAGCTTTGAATACAGCGTCATTGAAGTCAATCCACGTGTATCACGCTCCTCGGCGCTTGCCTCTAAGGCAACGGGATACCCTATCGCGAAAGTAACCACTAAGATCGCGCTCGGCTACACCCTTGACGAAATCAGAAACGATATCACGGGCAAGACCTGTGCCTGCTTTGAGCCTACGCTTGATTATGTTGTTGTAAAGGTTCCGAAATGGCCGTTCGACAAATTCATAAACGCATCAAGAAAACTCGGCACACAGATGAAAGCCACAGGCGAAGTCATGAGCATTGCGCCGTCATTTGAAATGGCGATCATGAAAGCCGTGCGCGGAGCGGAGATCGGGCTAGACACACTCAATAACAAAGCAATCGAAAACACAGATATACACGAAGCACTGAAAAATCAGGACGACCTCAGGCTGTTTTCTGTATTCCGAGCGCTTAAAAACGGCGTTTCTGTTGACGAGATACACCGTGTTACGATGATAGACGAATGGTTTTTATACAAGCTAAAAAACCTTGCCGATTATGAAAAAGAGATAAAAAACACGCCTGTCAGCCGTGAGCTGTATATCAAGGGCAAAAAATACGGCTACACGGACGCAGCTATTGAAAGAATCAGCGGCTCTCCCCTTGCATTCCATAAGAACGCCGTCTATAAAATGGTAGACACCTGCGGCGCGGAATTTGAGGCGGAAACACCGTATTTCTATTCCGCTTACGATGAGCACTGCGAAAGCCGGGAGCTTGAGCGAGGCGAAAAAGAAAGGATTATCGTTCTCGGCTCAGGTCCTATCCGAATCGGTCAGGGCATCGAGTTTGACTATTCCTCCGTTCACTGCGTATGGACGCTTAAGGAGCTCGGCTATGAAGTCATACTTATCAACAACAACCCCGAGACTGTTTCAACAGACTTTGACACGGGCGACAGACTGTATTTTGAGCCGCTCACTCCCGAAGATGTTATGAATGTAATCAAGGTTGAAAAACCCGTGGGTGTTGTTGTGGCATTCGGCGGTCAGACAGCCATCAAACTTACCAAATTTCTTGACGATAACGGGATCAAGATACTCGGCACTTCCGCTGAAGGCATAGATGTTGCCGAAGACAGGGATAAATTTGACAGACTGCTTGAGAAGTTCGGAATATACAGACCCAAGGGAACATCTGTAACCTCACTTGAAGGCGCGCTTGAAGCAGGAAACAGACTCGGCTATCCCGTTCTGCTCAGACCGAGCTATGTTATCGGCGGTCAGAATATGACCATTGCTTACACAGACGATGATGTGGAGCAATATATGAGCATCATACTTGCGCAGGGAATTGAAAACCCCGTGCTCGTGGACAAGTATATGATGGGTACAGAGCTTGAAGTGGACTGCATTTCGGACGGCGAAAATGTGCTCATCCCCGGAATTATGGAGCATATTGAGCGCGCAGGCGTTCACAGCGGCGATTCCATTGCCGTTTATCCGCCGTACAATCTGAACGACAGGATGCTGCGCAAGATCTGCGATGTTTCAGAAAAGCTTGCGCTTTCCCTCGGCACGAAAGGGCTTGTAAATATTCAGTATCTTATCTATCAGAATGAGCTGTATGTGATTGAGGTCAATCCGAGAGCGTCAAGAACGATACCCTACATCAGCAAAGTAACAGGCGTGCCGATGGTTGAGCTTGCGACAAAAATTATGGTTGGAGCAACGCTGAATGAACTCGGCTACGGCACGGGACTTTATAAAACTCCGCCGTACTATGCGGTCAAAGTGCCTGTTTTCAGCTTTGAAAAGCTGAACAATGTAAACAGCCAGCTCGGTCCTGAAATGAAATCCACAGGCGAAGTTCTGGGCGTTGGCAAAAATCTGAACGAGGCGCTGTTCAAAGGGCTTATCTCGGCAGGTTTCAGGGTTGAATCACGCAAGGCGTCACGCCACGGCGTACTGATTACCGTTACGAAAAAGGATCGGTTTGAAATCGTGAATCTTGCCAAAAAGCTGGACGACCTCGGCATTAAGATCTGGGCAACGCCGCAGACGGGAAAAGCCATAGCAAGTCTCGGCATAGAGGTGGAGACCGTAAACAAGCTAAGCGAAGACAATTCCATTATGGAACTTGTTGAAAGCGGAAAGCTTGACTATATCGTTTACACCGGCAAGAGCGACAAAAAGAGCATTGCCGACTATATAAGGTTATTCAACCGCGCAAACCAGCTCGGAATTGCCACTCTCACCTCGCTGGACACGGCAAACGCGCTTGCCGATATTATCGCCAGCAGGTACAATCAGAAGAATACCGAGCTTGTGGATATTAACAATATGCGCAAAGAAAAGAGCCTGCTGAGATTCAGCAAGATGCAGGGCACGAGCGACGACTATATTTTCTTTAACAACATGAAAAACACCATCACTTGCCCCGAAAGCTTTGCGATCGAGTTCACGGACAGGCATAAAAGCATAGGCGGCGACGGAATCGTGCTGATAGAAAGCTCCGATATTGCCGACGCAAAGATGCGCATATTCAACCGTGACGGCTCCGAGGGAGAAATGGCGGGCAACTCCATTCGCTGCGTTGGAAAATACCTTTATGACAACGGCATTGTAAGTAAAGAAAACATCGCCGTTGAAACCGCCAGCGGCATAAGAAAGCTGGAGCTGTTCACAAGAAACGGCAAGGTCTCCTCCGTTACCGTTGATATGGGCAGGGCTTACCTCAGACCTTCCGAGATACCGGCTGTCTTTGACGGCGAAAACATAATCGCACAGAATGCCCAAATAGGAGGAAAAGAATACAGTGTTACCTGCGTTTCGGTCGGAAACCCGCACTGCGTTGTGTTTGTTGACAATGTGGATAAGGTAGAGATCGAAAAAATCGGTCCGCAGTTTGAAAACGCGGATCTCTTCCCGGAAAGGATAAATACAGAGTTCGTGCGTGTGGTAAACAGCAGAACGCTTAAAATGCGCGTGTGGGAACGCGGAAACGGCGAAACTCTTGCCTGCGGCACAGGCGCCTGCGCGGCTGCCGTGGCTGCGGTGCTTGAGGGCAAATGCGATAAGGGTAAAGACATAACCGTTAAACTGCGCGGCGGCGATCTGATCGTAAATTACACGGATGAGAAAATAACCCTTACCGGCGACTGCAATCTTGTTTTTAACGGCGAGATCGAATACTGATATGCAAAACCCGCTCAAGCCACTTGACTTGAGCGGGTTCATTCGTATAAAGGAAACGTAAGCTGCCGAGAGTTGAACACAATATGGTTTTAAGCGGCTGATTTCCGCTCAGTCTGCGTTAAAAAGCCTCGGTATACGATAGTATGCCTGCGTTTTTTGCCTTGCCTGTACAAAAATCCGCTCGCTTAAAACTGCATTGCACTGAAAAGCAAGAAGCTTAAATACATTTTTGCTTTTGAGACCGCCGATGTGCTAACGCACTTCAAGGGCGAAAAAGGGAAAATGAGTTAAGATATCGCTTTTCAGCATATCGGATTCAATTCCCGGCAGCTTAAAAGGAGCGGCATAAACACCGCTCCTTAACCTATATACAAATCAATCAAGGTTTGCAACTGCGTTATAAATGATTTTTACGCAATTATCCGTGCCGAGCGAGGTGCTGTTAAGGCTGATATCAAAATTCTGTGCCCTGCCCCACTGCCGGTCGGTATAATAATTATAATTGATACGGCGGCGCTTATCTATCTCCTTCATAAGCTTTTTCGCCTGCTTGGCATCCGTGTTCTTGTATTTCATAATGCGCCGGATCTTGCTCTCATCATCGCCATGGATAAATACATTCAGGCAATCCTTTCTATCCGCCAGAATATAATCTGCGCATCTTCCCACGATTATGCACGGGCCTTTATCGGCAAGCTCAAGGATAATTTTCCTCTGCGCGGAATAAACATAATCCTCCAGCGAAGAACCGCTGCCGTCACGGCTTACAAAGCCATAGGAAAAAATGCTTTTAAAAGGTGAGTGTTCCCCTGCCTGCTCCACAAATTCCTCAGCAAAGCCGGTCTTTTCCGCCACCTTTGAAATGATCTCTTTATCATAATAATCCCAGCCGAGCTTTTTCGCAAGCTCCTCGCCGATATATCTTCCTCCGCTACCGAATTCACGGCTGATCGTTATAACATTATACTTCATTACTACCCCTCCAAAAGAAGATATTTGCTAAAGTAAAGCATACTTCGGCTGATTTTATTATATCATATAAATTTATAATTGACATTAAGCAGTTTTAACAAATATAAACTGCTTTTTTTATGGAAACGGTATATAAGGATATTTAAAACCACAGAAAGATATGTGATGAATGCTATATAAAACGGCAAAAGCTGCAAAAGCTTTTGCCGTTAAATCAATAAATATAATTCGGTTTACAGAAGCTCAGATACCATATCGGCGAATTCCGTTGGGTTTTCGACCTCAAGACCGCTTACAAGGCGGGCCTCGTTATACAGAATCTTTGTGTATTTCTGAAGCTTTTCCTTGTCCTCGGAAAACAGCTTGAACAGCTTTTCGGCAATCCGGTGCTGAGAATTGATTTCAAGCACAAGCTGCGCCTTGACACCCTGATTTCCGCCGGGCATACGGCTGAGGATCTTTGCCATATCGAGAGAAACATATCCCTCGCTTGAAAGGCATACGGCATGACTGCCGAGCGAATCGGAAAATTTAACGGCGGTCACCTCATCTCCGAGCCAGCCTTTCATCTCGTCAAGCATATCTTTTGCGCCCTCATTTTTTTCGTCCAGCGCTTTCTTTTCCTCTTCTGACGCCAGATTGAGATCGTCCTTGCAGATATTTGCGAACTGTTTTCCGTCATACTCCATAAGCATCTGCACGGCAAATTCGTCCACATCATCGGTAAAACAGAGCACGTCAAAGCCTTTGGACTTAACCGCTTCCGTTTGCGGAAGCAGAGCGATCTTTTCGGGAGTCTCTCCGCAGGCATAATATATCTTTTCCTGAGCCTCGGGCATTTCAGCGATATATTCCTTAAGTGTTAAATACTTATTATCTTTTACAGATTTAAACATCATCAGGTCCTTAAGCCCGTCTTTTTCAGCGCCGTAATTTGAATATACGCCCCATTTTATCTGAACGCCGAACTTATCGAAAAACGTCTCGTACTTCTCACGGTCGCTATTCAGCATTTTCGTAAGCTCGGACTTGATCTTTCTGTCGATCGCCTTGGCAATGATTCTTACCTGATGATCCTGCTGGAGCGTCTCACGGCTGATATTCAGATTCAGATCCGCCGAATCAACGATACCCTTTACAAAACTGAAATAATCGGGCACAAGATCGGAACATTTTTCCATGATCATAACGCCGTTTGTGTAAAGCGCCAATCCCTTTTCATATTCCTTGGAATAATAATCCATAGGCGGTTCGGACGGGATATAGATAAGCGAATCAAAAGTTGCCGTTCCCTCTGACTTAAAATGGATAACATCAAGCGGGTCATGATAGTCGAAGAACTTCATTTTATAGTATTCATTGTATTCCTCAGGCGTTATCTCGTTTTTATTCTTTCTCCAAAGCGGAACCATGGAATTGAGCGTTTCAACAGCGGTTTCCTCTTTGTATTCGCCCTCTTTGTCGGGATCGGGAACGGAATGCGTGGTTTCCATTTTAATGGGATAACGGATATAATCACTGTACTTCTTAACGAGATCGGTAATCGTATACTGCTCAAGGAACTGCGAATAGTCCTCATTCTCCGTATCATCCTTAAGATAAAGCGTTATAACAGTGCCTGCGCCGTCTTTTTCACACTCCTCAAGCGTGTAGCCGTCGGCGCCCTCGGATACCCACTTGTGCGCGGTATCCTCTCCGTAAGCCTTTGATATGACCTCTACCTTTTTAGCAACCATAAAGGAAGAATAAAAGCCTACACCGAACTGGCCGATGACCTCTATATCCTTTTCCTTAGCGTCCTCATTTTCATTTTTGAAATTGAGAGAGCCGGACTTTGCGATTGTGCCGAGATTGGACTCAAGCTCCTCGGCAGTCATACCGATACCGTTATCGGAAATCGTTAAAGTTCTGTTATCTTTATCCGCGGAAATGAAAATCTCAAAATCGTCCTTATCCATACCGACGCTTGTGTCAGTCAGCGATTTGAAATAGAGCTTGTCTATGGCGTCGGAAGCGTTGGAGATCAGTTCTCGTATAAATATCTCCTTATTTGTATAGATTGAATTGATCATCATATCAAGGAGCTTTTTGGATTCGGCTTTAAACTGTTTCTTTCTCATTTTATCACCTGTCAACTTTAAAATTAGCACTCTTCATCTTCGAGTGCTAATTACTATTATAGTCTTATTTTTCCATTTGTCAACACATATTTTAAAGTAAATTATACAAAAGAACGGGGGCTGTTTTTTCAGCTCCCGTTTTTCTCTTCAAAAGTATTCTTTCTTTTCTCTTCGTTATCTTCCCGTGCCTTTATATGGATTTTTAGTTCCTCAAGCTCAAAAGCCGTGCTGTAAAGCGCCTTTTCAGCCTTATTAATAAAAGATACAGGAGCAGATATTAAATTTACCCAACAATAAATTAACGCCAGAAAAATCAGGCAAACTATGAGCAAAGTTGATTTTTTCATCCGATTCACCAAAATGAAAGCACAATAATATCCTGTTCGATAAAGCAGAATTTAGTAGTATTTTATCCTACTTTATAGCATTTGTCAATACCGTGTAGCATTATATGATACTATTTAGGCGAGGTGATGTTCATGAAACCGCTCAAAGAGAAGATAAGCATTACGATTGACGAGGATGTGCTCTGCGAGATCAGAAAACGCGCAGAAGCAGATGACCGCTCCCTTTCGCAGTATATCAACATGGTGCTGAAAAAACACATAAACAACTAACCGCAACCCCTAATGAAAATCCGTTACGTGCGCTTATATTTTGAGGTGATGAAATGAAAGCTGTAAAGATTATACCTTTTTTACTCATTATGATAATTGCCTCGGCTTTATCCGCCTGCGCCGCAAATACAGGTGAACCTGCCGGCAATACTGAGATCAGCACAAACAGTAATATATCCGGCTATGAATTTCCCGATGAAAGCGGATTTGTATTCAGTGCCGATATAGAACAAAGTGAAGTGCAAGCGGGAGACAACATCGTTATTCCATGCTCGCTGAAAAACGAAACAGGCTCTGACTGCTATATCATGCATGGCTCGGATACTATATCGTATGCATACAATGGTGAAGAAGAGATAATGAACGCCATAGGTGTTGAAGAAAATTTTGCCGACGGTGCTGAAATCACAAGGACCGTAACCGTGCCCGCAACGGATTCGGGAACGCTCACCGTTACAGCGGAATTCACCGTTCTTGAAAACGAATATTCGGAAACCGGAAAAGAATACCATTATCAGAAAACATTTGAAATAACCGTAAGATGAAAAAAGAGCCGCAGGACTGATTGTTCTGCGGCTCTAATTTTTATTGAGACAGGTAGCTCAGTAGTTCGGATTTTTCGTTTTTCAGTTTATCTTCCAGGACAAGGGCAAGTATCTCCTGAAGCTTATCACCGATATCCCTGCCGGAAAAGCCGAGAGCCATCAGATCATTGCCGTTTACGGCAAGATCGCAGACACGGTATGGGTCTCCCCTGCTGATAAGCGCAAGCGCTTCTTCTTTAAGACGCTCAAGCGTTTGGATCTCGGCGTGAACTTCAGCCTTTTTGGTATTATGCGCTTTCAGATCGGCTATCCGCACCTCAAAAAGCGAGAGTGTGTATTCCTGCCCGATTTTATTAAACCAGCGTTTGATCTTTATGTCGTTTACATTCTCAACGGACTGATGGTATTTTATAAGCGTTGTGACCTTGCTGAATATCTCATTTGAAACTTTCAGGCGGCGCAGTACCGTTTCGGCAATTCTTTCACCTGCCGCGGCATGAGTCTTGAAATGATCCCTGCCGTTTTCATCCGTCTGTTTAACAGACGGCTTACCTATATCATGCAGGAGCATCGTAAGGCGTATGACCGAATCAGGCGGCGCAAATGCAACAGCACGGATAATATGTTCATACACAGTATACATATGCCACGGCGTATTCTGAGCGCAGTGGAACGTATCCCTAAGTTCGGGAATGACAACGGCAATAACCTCACGGTATTCATCGAGCACATGCAGAACATTCTTGCCGACGAGCAGCTTCAAAAGCTCTGTTAGTATTCTTTCCGCGGCAATATTTTTTAAAAGGAATCTGTTTTCAAAAAGCGCTTTTTTTGTGTTTTCCTCGATTTCAAAGCCCAAAACGGCAGAAAAACGAAGGGCTCGCATAATACGCAGAGCGTCCTCTTTAAACCTTTTATCAGGGTCTCCTACAGCGCGGATAATCCTATCTTTCAGATCATCCTTTCCGCCGAAAAGATCGATTAGGCCGGCGCTTTCGTTATACGCCATAGCGTTAACGGTAAAATCGCGGCGCTTCAGGTCCTCTTTGATATCTCGAACGAATTCCACGCTTTCCGGGCGGCGGCTGTCCATATATTCCCCGTCCGTACGGAAAGTGGTTATCTCATAAGGCGTTTTATCTATCACTGCTGTTACCGTGCCGTGTTTTATTCCCGTTTCAATGACCTTTATATGTTTTGACCTCAGTATCTTTTCCGTTTCAATCGGCAGAGCGGAGGTGGCTATGTCCGTATCGGAAACAGGTTTTCCAAGCAAAAAATCGCGCACGCAGCCGCCCACGACATAAGAATCAAAGCCGTTTTCGCAAAGCGCGTTTATTATTTTTTCAGCGTTATCAGGAATCTGCATAATTTTACCTCCGCTTAATATGTTTATTTTATCACAATATCAGAAACAATACAATTATGAAAAATTTACTCGGTTTTTATTCATTCCTTTTTCTGCTCGGCGGTCAGGGATACTGCACGATCGAAATCCTATGGCGGGGGCGCACACATTACAGTATGTTTTTTGCAGGCGGAATCATACTGATGTTTTTGGCTTTTATACAGACGGAAATGAAAAAGGCACCTCTTTTTGCGAAGTGCCTTTTAGGTTGCGTTTTTATAACGGCTGTTGAATTCATATTCGGCTGCGTTTTTAACATTAACCTTGCGATGAATGTTTGGAATTATGAAAACATGCCGATGAATGTGCTGGGACAGATCTGCCTGCCGTTTACCGCGATTTGGTTTTTATTCTGCTTCGTCATCTTCAAATGGATCATGAAAGACGATCTTTACAGGCGATTTATCTGAATATTTCTTTAATTCCCGACTTGCCTGCCTTATCTCGTCCGCATTGAGCTGCGGATGATCTTCGGGGTAATCCCATTTATCAAAAGGATTTTCCTTATCAATCACCATTCTGCCGTTTTCATCAAGTATCCACGGAAAAACAAGTATCTTTCTTTTGTTTTTTACAAAAAACAGGCTGCCCGTTCTTCCATGTGAAATATTTTTCCAGAAAACAAGTCCCTTTGCCTGACGCATAATGGTCAGCACCTGCTGATCATAAGGCAGACGCCGGAACTGCCACCTGTTGAAAACAGGCAGAACGATTATGCCGACAAAAACAACCGCGGCAAGGATTAAAATGATCTGATAAGATTCCATTATTTTTCAAACCCTATTGTGATAATCTCAAACGGAGAATATTCAATGACATCCGTTTCACACTGCGTCTCCTCAAGCATATTGAGCAGGCGCACTTTTTTATCGAGCTTTATACTGCCTCTCTCTCCGTTCTGCTCGGAGAGCCTTGCCACTGCCATGCTGCCGTCCTCACTGAACTTGAGCGCCTGAAGATATAAAGGCGCAAGATCCGGCAGATTGGTTTCAACATCAGCTTTCACAAGCGGAACATTGTACTGAAGTGAAAGGCGGTTGATATCCGCTGAAAGCGCGTTTCCGGCATGCGGATATATCATGTAGCAGAAATCATGGCTGCCCATATCAGAGGTGACATCCGGGCGGATCGTTGACCTTAAGAGTGAAAGGCTGATAAGGTTTTTATCAAACCCCACGCCGTATTTGCCCTCGTTCATTATGGCGATACCGCCGTTCGTTTCCGAAAGATCGCACCATTTGTGCTGGCAGACCTCAAAGCGCGCCTGCTGCCACGTGGTGTTTTTATGCGTATCACGCTGAACGAATCCGGCGGAAGTATCGCAGAGCGCCTGCCTTGAAAGCACATTACATTCAAACTCCGCTTTGGCAAGTTTATGCTTTTCGTTCCAATCGACTATGTTTTCGATCTCGATTCCTCTGCTGCGCCTGAAAAATCTGATTATGACCGTCCATGTGGATTTTTCTGTTTTCAGGGTTGCCGCAAAGGACGCGCATTCGCCGTCCAGCTCAAGAAGATTGAGCTGCATGGAGACAGCGGTCTCGATCTGCTTGTCTCTGTAATTGGGAAGAATATCCCACGCGTCATAATTTCCCGGGCAATCGGTGAAGATCTTAAGCTTATTGAAATCACCTTTCACCCATTCCCTGCGGAGCTCCTTATCGTAGAGGGAGGCAAACGAGCCGTCCTCATTCAGTTTGGCGGAATAATATGGCGTTTCAACGGTTTCACCTATTGTTATCCAGTCGGCGCTGTGTGAAGCTCTGCGCAGATGCGCGCTGGAAAGCGGCGGCATATCAGGGATGATCCAGCTGCCCTTTTGAAATTTTCTTGTTGAAGAGCCGTTTTTATTCGGCACAAAGGTGAGCGCGTTGCGCCTGAAATTAAGTGTGTTGAAATATTTTGAACCCGTGCCGATCATCTCATCAAGCGCTTTTTCGATCTCGGCGTAATCAGCCATAGCGTCCTCATAAACGGGATGTATATGCGAACCCGGCAGAATATCATGGAACTGGTTCACTAAGAATCTTTTATAGAGCGAAGTTATTTTTTCGGTATTGTTCTCCCCGCGTAAAACGCTCAGCAGCTCAGCGTCTCTGAATTTGAATTCGAGTCTGCGGTTTGCGGCTTTTAGATCGCTCTTAGTTGTAAACGTGCCGCGGTGCATTTCAAGATAAAGCTCACCGTCCCACGTTTCAAGATTTGGATTATTTTTAAGATTCTTTTCAAGAAATTCCGCGCCGCCCATATGTGTGCATTTGGGCATGACGGACAGCTTGTCAAACCTGTGCATAAGCTCTATCATCTCTTCGGTGCAGCCTGAACCGCCGTCACCGTAGCCGAACATATTCATCGTCTGTCCGCCGCTGTCCTTATCTATATAAGCCTCCCAGTTCTCCTGAATCTGGCTGGGCATATTCCAAGTGATAAAATGCGTGGGCGGAACACAGGCAAAGACCTCCGAGCCGTCTATTCCGCGCCAGATAAAATTGTTGTGCGGAAAGCGGTTTGTATCGTTCCAGGTGGACATTTTGTTAGAGACGAAATAATCCACGCCGCTCTTTTTGAGTATCTGCGGCAGAATCCAGCTGTTGCCGAATACATCGGGAAGCCATGCATTATTCACGGTTTTGCCGAACATACGCTTATAAGTCAACTGCCCGTAAAGGCACTGCCTGATCAGACTTTCCGCGGAAGGAATATTGCAGTCCGGCTCAACATACATAGCACCGACCGGCTCAAACTGACCGTTTGAGACTTTTTCCTTCAGTTCCTCAAACACATCGGGATAATACTTTTCAAGCGTTTCATAAACATAGGGCTGAGTGTGGGTATATTTAAAATCGGGATATCTGTCCATCAGCCGAAGCTGGATCAGCACGGTGCGCAGATTTTTCTGCACGGCATGTATCCTGCGCCAGTAATACGCAATATCAAGATGCGAGTGAGCGATCAGCGCAACGTCTCCGCCGCCTTTGTAATTATCGTTTGCGTAAACGACATCATGGATATACTGCTGTGCGTCCTCAACACCGGAAAGTTCATCGCCGTCGAAATCGATCAGATTCATGGCGTTGTTCAGCTCTTTGTTCAGGAAATTTCTGTAATCCTCGTTGAAAAGCTCGCTCTTGGCTATATCAAGCAGAAGCTCAAAATCATAAACCAGATCCTGAACGGCATGGTCAACGGTGCAGATGTAAGCCCCTTCAAATATCTGACGGCAGCCGCGCACGGAAAGGCTTTCCGGGTTTCGCTCATCGTCAGGCTTACTTCTGTTATAGCCCGTCATTTCAAAATGAAGCGTCTTTTTATCGTCAACATACGGCGAAAGCAACATTCTTTCACGGTTCGGGTCTACGCCGCCTATATATTTTCCGTTTACCTTAACGCAGATCTCCGCCGCCGTTTTAAGAGAAAACCACAGTTCCCTGCCCTGCAGCTCTTTCGGTATATCAACATCCGCCTTAATGAAAGCAGTGCCGTCCGGCGTGAAATACGTGTCGCCTTTTTTCAAAAGCCTGTAATCGTCGGAGTAATATTCATACTCCATTTCCGCGATCTGCCGCGCGTCGCGGATCATCAGATTTTCTATTTCCCATTTTGAGGAATAGATATGGCGCTTGAGCCAGCCGAAACGCAGGTCGGTCCACTCCTCGGGGCGCATAGACCTTCTTACAACCTTTATATGTGCCATTCACATTCCTCCTATACATCCTGAAAATAAGGCTTTTTGCGTATCGCCTTAACTTTCACGGTCCTGTTGAGTTCACGCTTGATCTCGCTTTCTATCCACGCAACACAGCGTTCAAGAATCAGGCATTTGGAACACTCGCCGCGGAATATAACCGTCAGGACTCCTTTTTCATACGAAACGAATTCTATCCAGCCGCCGTCGCCCTGAAGCTTGGGCTGAAGTACGGTTTCAACATAATCTTTCATTTTATTCATCGCTTTCTCCTCAGCTCTCAATGATACTTCTTACGGTATTTCGTATCTTTTCAAGGCGCATATGAGCGCTTTCCCTGTTTTCTCCGCGCACACTGTAATATATCTTGATCTTCGGCTCCGTACCGCTGGGGCGCACGGCTACCCATGAACCGTCGCTCCAGATAAACTTAAGCACATTTTCAATCGGCAGATCGTCAACGCCTTTTGCATAATCGATCATATCCTCCGATCCTTCAAAGATCTCAGATCCGTTTTTGCGGAAATGGTCCATAAGAGCAGTGATTTTTTCAGCACCGTCCTTACCCTTCAGTACGAACGGATCGAGTGCGTCAAGAAAATAGCCGTATTTGTCATAGATCTCATTTAATCCGTCAACAAGGGTCTTGCCCTGCGCCTTGTACCATGCTGCCATCTGGCAGATGAGCATGGAGGACACAACGCCGTCCTTATCGCGCGCATATGTTCCGACAAGATAGCCGTAAGACTCCTCATAGCCGATAACAAATTCCTTATCGCCGATTCTTTCGTATTGATTCATTTTATCGCCGATATATTTGAAGCCGGTTAAAGTTTCGTCAACATTCAAACCGAAATCACGCGCGATATTCGCGCCGAGTTCGGAAGTAACGATCGTTTTTACAAGCGTTGATCTGCTGTTCAGAGCGTCTTTCTTCATCGTAAGAACAAAATTTACAAGCAGCGCGCCCGTCTGATTTCCCGTAAATAAAACATATTCTCCGTTTGAATCACGCACCGCGATTCCGACCCTGTCGCAGTCCGGGTCTGTGCCGAGCACAAGATCGGCGTCTGTTTTCTTCGCCGTTTCAATGGCAATGTTCAGCGCATCCTTCTCTTCGGGATTCGGACTTCTGACCGTGGAGAAATTCCCGTCCGGCAGTTCCTGCTCCTTTACGGTCTCCACATTGAAGTTTTTAAGTATTTCGCGCACCGGGATATTTCCCGTTCCGTGCAGGGGCGTATAGACGATCTTGATATCGGATTTCTCGGTGTAGAGCGACTGTTCGCGCACTGCTTTATAATATTCGCCGAGAATTTCATCGCCTATTTCCGCAACAAGGCTGTTATTACCGCCGTCAAGCAGCTGAGAGACCGCCTGATACTCTTCTTTGTTTATGTAAGAGAGCAGTTCCTCCGCCGCATCGGTGCATATCTGGCAGCCGGTCTCGTCATAGACCTTATAGCCGTTATACTCCTTAGGATTGTGAGAGGCGGTTATCATAATACCGGCGCTGCAGCCTAGATAACGTGTCGTAAAGGAAAGGACCGGCACGGGAACACAGTATTTATACCTGTATACCCTGATTCCCTTTGCGGAAAGGATACGGGCGGCAGCAAGCGAAAAATCGGCTGAATGGTTACGCGTGTCATACGCTATAGCAACAGACGCGCCGTCCGGGAACTTATCGGATAGATATTCGGCAAGACCGAGAGTTGCCCGACCGACCGTATACTTGTTCATCCTGTTTGAGCCTGCTCCCATAACGCCGCGCAGACCGCCCGTACCGAAAGCAAGGTCTTTATAAAATCTATCCTCGAGTTCCTTTGTATGATCACAAACACAAAGAAGCTCCTTTTTCGTTTCTTCATCAGCAAACGAAAGCCACTCGTCATATTTTTCCTTATAGGTCATACAAACCCCTCCGCAATAAAAATTGAGTTCATTATATCACCATATTTTTTCCACTTCAAGAAATATGTTTATATTTTAATAAATTTGTATAAAAAATTAAAATGAACCGCTGCTTAGAACAGCGGTTTTGCTTTCAGATTGTCTCAGTGATCGTCTACCTCGCGGTACTCCACCTCAATCGTGCCGTCTGAATCTTTTGTATCCTTTAGCCTGTCTCTAACCTTTTTTGAGATCTCTCGCACCTGAAAATAGGCAATCAGTTCAAGCGCCGCAAAAACGAGCAGCGCGATACCGAGGAACTGAACCAGCGTATTCTGCGCATGAAAAGGATTTGTCATGCTGACTATACCGAGCGCTACGGATGCCACGGAAAGCACCGTTGTCACGATCCATGAATGCGGCATTGCCGAGGCAACATAGAAAGCGTTCACCAGATTTACAAGCCCGCCCACGAGCAGGAATATGCCCATAAGGAACACGATGACGGATATGATCTGCCTGTAAGCAAGGCAGATGATAAGACCCGAAACTACTGCGATGATTCCGAGCGTGAGCGTGAACACAAAACGGCGTTTTATCAGATAATTCACGATTGCAAAAATGCCGCAGGCGATAAACGCACCGCCCATAAACAAAGAGGTATAGGCAAGCATTCTATCGGGAAAAGCGATCAGAAGCACACCGAGAACAGCTGAAACTATGATGATTATGATTGAATATTTTTTTATTTCCGTTAAAATTCTTCTCATTTGACACCTGCCGAAATTTATTTCTATTCCTATTATATGCAAAAAAGCAAAGGGGCGGTAATCCACCGCCCCTAAAATCAGCCGTTTGCGCTTTCGGAAATTATTTTCTGGGAAATATGCTCGGGGCATCTTTCATATCTTGCGAATTCGGATTCAAAGGAGCCTCTGCCCTGCGTGATCTGGCGCATCGAAGTGGAGAACGTAGCCATCTCAGCCTCCGGGATCTCCGAAAGTATCTCCTGCATACCGTCTCCCGACGGAGTCATGCCAAGCACTCTGCCGCGGCGTTTGTTTATATCGCCTATCACATCGCCCATCGCGTCGTCATTACAGGTGACCTTAACCGTCATGATCGGCTCAAGGATGATCGGCATTGCCTTTGAAATACCCTCTTTAAACGCAAGCGCCGCAGCCATTTTAAAGCTCATTTCGCTGGAATCTACCGGGTGATAAGATCCGTCATAAAGCGTTGCCTTGACACCGACCATCGGATAACCGGCAAGAACGCCTTTTTCCATACACTCATTGAGACCTTTTTCAACAGCCGGGAAGAAATTCTTCGGTACGGAACCGCCGACGATTCTTTCCGCAAACTCCAGCTTTTCACTGTTGCATGGCTCAAACTCAATGAAAACATCACCAAACTGACCGTGGCCGCCGCTCTGTTTTTTATGACGGCCCTGAGCCGAAACCTTGATCGTGATCGTTTCACGGTACGCGATCTTCGGAGCGGAAAGCTCTACATCAACTGAGAACTTTGATTTTAGCTTTGAAACGGCAACGTCTATCTGCTGCTCGCCGAGACCTTTGATAATCTGCTCATGCGTTTCATTATTAACGGAGAACGCAAGGCTCGGATCTTCCTCGCACAGACGGGCAAAGCCGGAAGCGATCTTCTCCTCGTCGCCTTTCTTTACAGCCTTAACTGCCATCGCGTATGTAGGTTGCGGAGTCGCGACTCCGTCAGCCCTTATGATCTTATCGGCTGAGCACATGGTATCGCCCGTATTAAAGCCTGAAAGTTTGACTACCGCGCCTATATCGCCCGCAGGTATCTCTGCGCAGTCTAACTGTTTTGCGCCGAACATGGTGACGATCTTGCCCATTCGCTCTTCTTTGCCGGTACGCGCATTATACGCTGCCGCAGACGGAGTGATTTTGCCGCTGAGCACCTTAAAGAACGAAAGCTTGCCTATAAACGGGTCGGCAACGGTCTTGAAGCAGACCGCGGCAAGAGGTCCGTTTGGATCGGCAGCCAGTTCAATCGGCTCATCGCCTGATATTGCATATTCGGAACCGGGCGCAGGGCAGACATCGGCAATGAAATCGAGAAGCATATCACAGGCTGCCGTGCTCGCGCCGCTGAGCGCGAAAACAGGTATAATAGACCCGTCCGCGACGCCGATACGAAGCCCTTTGATACGATCCTCCACCGTCAGTTCCTCGCCTGAGAAATATTTTTCCATAATATCCTCATCCGTGCCGGCAACAGCCTCATTGAACACTTCTTTGATCGCGTCAAATCTGGCGGCGTCATCGTGGCTCACATCGGTTTCGCTCGCCTGTGCGCCATTGTATGAATACGCCTTTCCGTTAATCATATTATAATATGCGGCAACTTTTCCTTCTTTGAGCACAGGAACAACAACGGGGCAGACACTTGAGCCGAATCTTGCCGCCAGCTCATTGAAAGTTTTATAAAAATCCGCTCTTTCATCATCCATTTTACCGGCAACAAAAATCCTTGCCATGCGGCGGGACCCTGCGCTTTTAAACGCCTTTTCCGCACCAACGGCAAGACCTGAGCGCGCGGAAATAACGATGACCGCCGTTTCGGCGGCGCGGATACCCTCTGCGGCGCCCTCAGCAAAATCGAACAGACCGGGAGTATCGATAATATTTATCTTTTTCCCCTTGTATTCAACCGGGGCGACAACACAGGAAACGGAGACCTTTCTTTTCTTTTCCTCTGCGTCATAATCCATAACGGCGGTGCCATCGTCAACCTTTCCGATTCTTTCGGTGGCTCCGGCAACACTGAGAAGCGATTCGGCAAGGGTGGTCTTACCCTTTGAGGCATGACCAGCAAGAACAATATTTCTGATGTTTTGAGCTTCATAAACTTTCATAAAACAACCTCTTCTTATAAAGGCATTTCTGCCCTTTTGTCTAAAATATTTGTTTACATTGTATAATAATTTTTATTACTTGTCAATTTTTTATGTTAGTTTTAACCATTCGTACATCAATTTTTAACTTTTGTATAAAAATACGCGTTATTTTTGTTCATTTTACACATACACCGCCCTCCCTAAAAAGTATATTAAATATTAAAAGTTAATATGAAAAAGTGTTGCAAAATGAAAGCGCACATATTATAATATAGCCGCGTTGCATCCGCAGGGGTAACGGTTCCCCGGGTACGCTGCCTTTTGTGTTTGAGGCAGTGAATTTGGAGCAGCAGCAGAAAGGAAATAAAATATGAACAAAAAAACACAGAAAATAGTTATGGTCGGAATACTATCCGCAATTGTATTTGTACTTCAATTTGTAAGCATGTGGATACGTACATCAACATTTTCCATTACACTATCGCTTGTACCGATAGTAATTGGAGCAGCTCTCTATGGTAAATGGATAGGTGCTTGGCTAGGAGGAGTTTTTAGCATTGCTGTTTTTGTAACAGGTGACGCTGCGTTTTTCTTAACAATCAACCCTTTAGGAACAATACTAACTGTTGTTTGCAAAGGTATATTAGCTGGTTTTGCAGTAGGATTGGTTTATGAACTTATCAGAAAGAAAAAAAACGATACAATAGCAACATATATTTCAGGTTTGTTGGCTCCTATTGTAAATACTGGCGTTTTTATTATCGGATGTTATTTGTTCTTTTTCGATATGATAAAAGAAAATACTGGTTCTGGAAACACATTCAAATATATCCTTGTAACATTCGTCGGATTTAACTTTTTCATTGAATTAGCTGTAAATCTAATTTTATCACCTACAATAGTACGAATTTTGAAAATCATAAAAAAAAGCAACAAAATTAAGTAGCACTAAAAAATGCGGCATTTATAGATGCCGCATTTTTAGTTATTTAAAAATTGATAACTCCGAGATGCTCAAGCAGTATTTTAAGCCCTATCAGAACAAGGATTACACCTCCTGCAAGCTCCGCCTTGTTCTTATATTTAGCGCCGAACTTATGCCCAATCAGAACACCGATCGCCGAGAGCACAAAGGTTGTTACGCCGATGATAGATATTGAGCTCCAGATATTTACGCTCAAAAACGCGAACGTGATGCCCACGGCAAGTGCGTCTATACTTGTTGCGATTGCCATGACAAATATCTCTTTAATATTGAATATGTCTTTTTCCCCCTGATCGTCGTCATCTTGCTTAAAAGAATCATAGATCATTTTTCCGCCGATGAACGCAAGCAACGCAAACGCGATCCAATGATCCACCGCGGTTATGTACTTTTCAAACTGCTTGCCGAGAAACCAACCGATAAGCGGCATAAGCGCCTGAAAGCCGCCGAAAAACAGCGCGATCACCGCCGTATGCTTAATATTGAACTTCTGCATTTTCAATCCGCGGCATACAGCCACGGCAAACGCGTCCATTGAAAGACCGATACCAATAAGAAAAATTTCAGCAATACCCATTACAAACACTCCTCTGCAGCGCAGAAATATATGCGGCAGGCAACAAAAAAAGACTCATATGCGCAGAAAAAACGCATATGAGTCTTGTCATTTAAGAAAAGCCAGACCGCAAAAGCGGTCAGTATGTTGACTTGCCACACGCAAAGCGCGCCGACTACTCCCTCATAAAGTAAGGCAATATTACCATAACTTTAAGAATTTGTCAACAAAAAGATCACTGTTCTTCCCAAGGAAGCGGCTTTCCGCTCTTTTTACAGTATTTTTCAATCACGTGCGCTTTATCCAACTTTCTGAGGAAAAGCCACAGCTCCTTGACCTCTTTTTCGGCGTTTTTGACATCCTCCTCCATACGTTCGTCAAGCTTATAATACATCAGATTGACGCCGCATTTCGGGCAGTTCTGCTTAAAATACAGCGGACTGAGTTTCTCGCCGCATTTCGGGCAGGTATTATTCATTCTCAACACCTCCGTCGCTTACTTCGGCGGCAAGCTTGCTGCGCCTTTCAGCCATCTCGGCGCGAATAACGGCAAGCCGCTTGCCTGTCAGATTATAAAACGCATAAGGAATCAGCGTAAGCAGACCAAGCACATAAGGCACGATCGTAAACAGCGCCCAGATGAACAGATCAGTATTTTCACCTTTAATTGCCGTCTGCGAACCGTCAGCATTGGTTACGAACGAAAGACCGATCAAAGGCAGCAGCGCTGTTCCGAGCGAAGTGGATATGGAACCCGTAAGCTTCCCGACAAACGTAAGTACCGAAAAACTGACGCCCTCATTTCTCTCCCCTGTTTTCCATTCCATATAATCGACCGTATCGCCGATCATTTCGGTGGGTATGACTGAATTGATGGTGTTGAAAAAGCTGAATATGAAATTCTGGATCATCAGCAGAATGGAAATGACCACGATATTCGTGCGGTAAAAGCTTAGACCGGCAAGGAACACAAGAGTTCCTACGATAAAACGGCATACTACATTCAGTATAACGATCTGACGGTTATCCAGCTTTGTTTTCAGCTTGGGGATAAGCAGATATGTAAGGAAACCGAATATTGTGCCGGGCAGGTTTATCCAGAGCACCGCAGAACTCAAATTGAGTACTTCGGAATAATAATAGGTCTGAAAGACGCTCGCAAGACCGGTAAGCGTGCCGAGCACGTTTCCGATGATTATAAGCATTAGCGGCTTGTTTTTAAACATTACTTTGAAGCCTTCGAGTACAGACGGTTCTTTGATTGTCTGCACTACCCTCTCTTTCGTCTTAAATCCGGCAAGAGAGAACAGCGCCATACCGGCAGTGCCGGCAATAATTGCAAGGATAAGGAAATCCTGTGAAAGAGTCAAACCCCACATGCCGTTGTTTGTGAAATCCATCATGACGGGAAGGAATGTCGTAGAAAGACCGCCTATCAGCCCGGAAATAAACCTTGCGGACGAGATCGCGCGTGTGCGGTCCCCGGGAGACGGAGAAATAGCCGTGCTCAATCCCCAGAAAGGCACGTCGCCGATGGTATAGAAGAACTCCCATATAAAATATGAGATATACATATATACTATTTTAACGGTTGTGGTTTTGGCGTCCGCCAAAATCTCCGGCCCTGCAAACAGCATGATCGTTGCTATGGAAAGCGGGATCGGAACGATCATAAGATACGGTCTGAGCTTACCGAAACGCGTCCTCGTTTTATCAATAAGCGAACCCATAAGCGGATCATTGATGGTATCCCATATTCCGAGAACCAGTATCATAGTTGCAACCGCTTCCTCGGGTATTCCGAACACCTTTGTAAAAAACAGCGACAGATAACCGCCGGCAACAAGGTTATAGCCGAACACCTGACCGGCGTTTGCGAAGCCGTATGCAAGGTTCTCTTTTACGCCGACATACCGCTTTTCCTTTTCAGCAATTTCCGTGCTCACATAATTCCCCCTGTCAAAAAATAATACATTTTGATTGTAACACAACAAAAAAAGAAAGTCCATAAAAAACAGACCATATTTGAATGATTAAAATATTTTCTTAGAAATCTGATACATATTTGAAAGACAGATTCAATTATGGTATAGTATTTTCGGTGATGAATGAATGAAAATACTATTTGCAAGGCATGCCGAGCCGGACTATGAACACGACACGATTACCGAAAAAGGAAAACGTGAGGCAGCTTTGCTTGCCGAAAGAATGGCGAAAATACAGATAGATGAAATATATGTTTCTCCGCTCGGAAGAGCGCAGGACACCGCGGCTTATACTCTGTTCAAGATCGGAAAAAGCGCGCAGACGCTTGACTGGCTGCACGAGTTCAAAGGAAAAGTGCTCACTCCGAAAGGAATAAAGAGCTGCTGGGACAGACTGCCGGAGCACTGGACTGTAAAAGACGAATATTATGATGTTGACAGGTGGTATAAAACGCCGCTTATGCGCACCCTGAATGTGAAGAGAGAATATGAGTACGTATGCGCCGAAACAGACCGTTTTCTTGCACAGCACGGATATGTAAGGGACGGAAGATTCTACCGAGCCGAAAAACCGAACCGCAAGACCGTTGTTTTCTTTTGCCATTTCGCTGTTGAATGCGCAATACTCAGCAGGATCTTCAGCATATCGCCTATGATTCTATGGCACAATTTTGCCGCTCTGCCCTCTTCCGTTACAACGATCGTTACAGAAGAACGCAGAAAAGGAAAAGCACAGTTCAGATGCCTTGGCTTCGGCGATATCTCCCACCTTTACGCCGGAGATGAGGAACCGTCCTTTGCCGTGCGTTTCTGCGAGTGCTTTGATGACGAAACAAGGCATGATTAACTTTGAAAGGAAGTTATGATTTTTACAAATATAGACACCACAACGGCACCGAGCGCGATTCCGAGACCTGTAAGAACCGTCTCGGCGGCATAATGCAGAAATCGTTCCGCATTAAAATGCACGAGCCAGCTCATCATATAATAGAAGCTTCCTCCCGGCAAAAGCGGAATGGACGCAGGAATCAGAATAATAGCAGACGGCGTTTTTATGATTCGCGCGATGAGCTCGCTGTATGCGCTGACGGCAAGCATGGCGATAAAAACAGATTTGAAAACACCCGCGCCCGTATAAGTCAGATATACGGATACGGCTGCGGAGATTGCTCCGCCGAGCGTTGCGTAAAAAAGCTTGGTACGCGACACTTTCAGGATAACGCAAAAGCCAAAAGTGCCGAGCACACAGGTTACTGCTTCAAGCATAAGATCCGCTGTTGAATATCAGCAGCGCAGCGGCAAAGCCCAGTGCGATCGCAAACGCGGTCACAACAGCGTCTGCAAGCTGAAGTATTCCCGCTATGATATCACCGCTCATCATATCTTTCATAGCGTTGCCGATACTCATTCCGGGAATCAGCAGCATGATCGTGCCGGTCATGATCTTATCCGGGTGCGTATTCAGCCCGAATATCATAGGCAAAAAAGAAAGTATGCCGCCTGCCGTGGATTCGATAAGCGTTTTGGAAAAAATATTAAAATCCGTTTTTTTATACGGTATGGAGCTTATGATTATTCCGATGAGTCCCGAAAAAAGCGCGTCTAAAAGCGTACCGCCGAAATATATGCAAAAAGCACCCGTTGCAAGCATTAAACACAGATATACAAAAGCACGCGGATAAGCGTAATCCACCTTTTTTCCCGCATTTTTCTGAGAACACAATGCCCTTGAAATGTTGTTGACCTCCTCCAGTCTGCCGAGATTCAGATCTGTTTTATAGATGCGCTTGAACGCGGTATATCTTTCCCCGTCGAACTCCGCGGAGGCAAACACAAATGAGGGTATTATAAAAACATTTATGTTTTTTCCGCCCGCGCTTTTGCATATTCTGATCACTGATTCCTCCGCTCTGGATATCTCTCCGCCGTTTTCGACGATCTGAGCCGCAAGCTGCGCCGAATCATCAAATATTTTCTTCACAATATCACCGCCGTTATTATTGTTTGAAAAAAATATAAAAAAACTCTTGCATTTTTTGCTCAAATGATATATTATATTTGTACCGCAGGGCGGTGAACAAAATATCGCGGGGTAGAGCAGTTGGAAGCTCGTCGGGCTCATAACCCGGAGGTCGCAGGTTCGAGTCCTGCCCCCGCAACCACTTACAGGGTATTTTGAGGATACCCTGTATTTTTTTGTGTTTATTAAGAACCGCATAACTAAGCCATATTTCAGCATTTTGTAAAAAGTGAAAAATAAACACAAATAAAATGATCCGGCACTGCAGTACTTATTGCAGTCCTTTTTGTTTATTAACAATTTACACAAATTTTTAAAAGAATTTTTTGTATTTCTAATTCAGTGGATTTCCTTTCTTATCGGAAAAATTAATTGTAAAATTATTTGTGATTTTAAATAATTACTCACTTCTAATATGACCGACTCGCTTCATGTGTTCGTTTGCCGAATTAAAAGATGCCTTTGTTATTACTTTTTGATTTGCGAAGCAATGATTTTAGAAACAAATATAAAAACAAGAAATTTACAGCTTGATTTCAGGAAATGCAATCGGCAAATTGATTAAACTTTAAAAAGATTTTTTGGGTATTTGGTTAATAGTCGGATATTTAATTCAGTGCTATAATAAAAACAGTACTTATTGTTAGGAGAGTTGTTATGGCGAATTTATCCGAAAAATGCAAAAGCTTTGTATCATCCTTAAAAACATACTGGAAAACGCCGCCGAAAGGCAGATACATTCCATTTAAAGAAATCGCCGCGTACAGCATAGGCGGTATAGGCGTTCAGTTTGTTGTGTACGGAGTGGGATACATTGGACTTTCCGCCACAAGTCTCTTGGCAGGATCGGCGCTCGGTCTTAAAAACGGAGACCTTGTTACGCTGAATCTGATCGCAACAGTCATCAACATTTTTCTCGGTCCTTTAAGGGGGCTCATTTTCGACAATACACGAAGCCGTGCCGGAAAATTCAGGCCGTATCTTCTTTTCGCAGGCTTTGTCACCGCCGCAGTTGCAACCGTGTTCTCATTTCTTCCGTTTGAAAGCATGGGGTATAATGAAAAGCTTTGGGCACTTTTCATAACGTATATGCTGATTCAGGTATTCAGCCCGTTTTACAGTACCGCATACAGCACTCTTGCGCAGGTAATGAGCCCCAACTCAAATGAAAGAGCTGACGTTTTAACCGTTTCAACGTTCATCTATTCGATAGCGCCGTCCATTACGGGATTCCTGGTACCTATCATCTCCGGCTATATGGGCGGAATGGAGCACATAGATGCTTACCGTGTAATTATGCCCGCATTCAGCATAGGCGGAGCAATTTTTGGTCTGATCAGCTATTTCGGAACGAAAGAGCGAATCATTGTTTCAAAGGACTACACGCCGAAGGTTCCCTTTTTTAAAGGTATAGCCGCAGGCATACAGAATAAGCATCAGTGGGGCCTTTCCATTCAGGGCTGGTTTCTGCTGCTTCAGCAGGGCGTCGGAAACATCACCACCTGGTATTTCTACTACGGCATTAAAGATGTGCTCGGACTCAGTACCGAGCAGCAGGGCATCATGAACGGAACACTTATAACAGTTATCGGCTTCGCCTCCACCCCGGCCATGCTTCTCTCTCCTCTGCTTATACGTAAGATCGGAAAACGAAGTATCGTTATTCTTTACACTGTTCTTAACATTATCTGCACTTTGGGTATGTATATCTTCATAGATCAGATATGGGTACTCTTCGTCTTCCTTTGGCTGAGAAGCTTTTTCAACGCATTCAATCTTGTTACTACGCCGGCGATCAACGCAGATGTGCTTGATTATCAGCAGTATAAGACCGGCCAGCGCCTTGAAGGACTTTTAAGCCAGTTTATGGGATTCATAGGCACCTTTGTATCAATGGGCGTCACATACTTTCTTAACACCGTTATCATGCAGAACCGATTCGGACTTGTAGACAACTATGATGACCTTTACAGCGCGGCATTCAGAGAGCCTATCTCACGCGCTATGCTGATCCTCGGAATAATCGGAAATCTGCTTTCGCTTATTCCGTTTACAGCGCTTTATACGCTCACCGAAAGAGAGCACACCTCACACATTGCCGTACTGAAAATCAGAGCGGCACTGGAGGATTACGCAACGGATTCCCTGTCCGACGGGCAGCTCGACGAAGCAAGAGAGATATACGCAAACGCCCTTGCAGAGGCCGCAAAATACAAAGACGCACTGAAAAACGCAGCCGGCAGAGAAAAGAAGAAGCTGCAGAAAAAGCTTGACGCTGTAAATATCATCATTGATGAGAAAAACAGATTTGAAACAGAGCAGATGAAAAAGAAAACCGCTAAGGCAAAAGAACTTTTATCTCACACGGTTGAAGAGCTTTACGGAATCTCCGAGCCGTCAATGGACTCGTTCAACAGGGCAAACGCTATGAGCGAAAACACCCGCGAGGAGATGCAGTTGAAAGACAAAGCAATCAAGGAAGCTTCCAAAGAGCTTGACAGATTCCACAAAAAGGCTTATGAATATATTCAGGCAAGAAAACTGATCAAACAGCTGGAATACTATCAGAACTGGGACAGCATCTTTGAGACCGAATCCGCGACTGTCTGACAATAAAATGCCATTTAACTTGTTTCTATACAAATAAAGCTGTTTGCACAAATATGCCCCTTCACTGCAAGTTGATGTTGTAATGAAGGGGCATATATGCTAAAATACAATCGAATTTGTAAACAAGAGAGGAAGTAAATATGTTTATTCTGTGCGGCACAATAGGTGCCATTTTGATTACGGCAATAGAGATCATTCTGTTTTGCAGAAAAAGAACCTTCGGAAAATGCCTGCATATAACAGTCAGAAATATTTTTGTTATCAATCTTGTTTCGCTGGCGCTGTTGAAATATGTTTTTAAATACAAGCATTTTCTGGATACCTCTGCGTACGGCACGGAGAATTTTCTTAAATTCTTTGCTCTTTCGCTCGTTGTGGGAGCGGTTCTGCTGCTGATTTCGGCGTTTGTGAACAAATATCTTACATTTGAGGACGGAAAACGCAAAAAAACCCATGGCACAAGATTCGTGAAGATTCTTTCATGCTTTTTATGCGCTCTCGGATGCGCAGCATTTTTCGGCACGATTTGGGGTAAAGGCTCCTTCGGCGATGTTGCTGCGGACGAGCTTTTCATAACCATGTTCTCACCCACGGGCGGAACCGACCCCGGCGTATATCTTGAAGCGTTTGAAGGTCCTGTTTTTCAGACGATGCTCTGCACGGCCGTATTCAGCATCTTTGTATATTCCGATTTCAGTGTTGTTTATCACGGCGCCAAAAAGGCGGTTACGGTATTCAATGATCTGATACACAGAATCGTCAGCCTTGTGCTTTCAATCGCAATCCTTGCCGGCGGTATTGTTTACGGTGTTCAGAAATTCGATCTTGTCTCGCTTTACCATGCCTATTTCTCTGATTCTGATTTCATAGAGGATAATTATGTTGATCCCCGAAAGGCTGATATCGTTTTCCCCGAAAAAAAGAGAAATATCATCCACATCTATCTTGAATCCATGGAAAACAGCTATCTGTCAAAGGAGCTCGGCGGATATATGGATACCAACCTTATGCCGGAGCTGACCGAGCTTTCATATGAAGGATATACATTCTCAAACAATCCGACTAAATTCGGAGGACCGATCCAGGGAACGGGCACTTCATGGTCCGTTGCCGCTATGGTCAACATGACGACGGGTCTGCCTATGAAAGTACCGGCAGAGCCGAACGCATACGGCTCAAAGGACAATTTCCTTCCCGGCGCATATGCTTTCGGCGATATGCTGAGCGATCAGGGATATGAACAGACACTGATGTTCGGCGCCGACGCCAATTTCGGCGGACTTTCCTATTATTACGGCTCTCACGGTCATTACAAGATAATGGACTACAACTATGCGAAAACCACAGGTCTTATCCCTCAGGATTACAGAGAGTGGTGGGGTTATGAGGACGACAAGCTTTATGAATACGCGAAGGATGAGCTTACAAGGCTTTCACAGACAGGCAAGCCGTTTAACTTTACCATGGAGACCGCGGATACGCACAGACCTCATGGCTATCTGAGCAAAAACGCTCCCACGCCGTATGATGATCAGTATTCAAACGTCATTGCTTACAGCTCTTCTGAAACAGTCAAATTTGTGCGCTGGATACAGGAACAGCCGTTTTATAAGAACACGACCGTTGTGCTCATCGGCGATCATCTAAGCATGGATACCGATTTCTTTGCGGACTTCGACCCAAATTATCTCAGAACACAATATAATCTGATCCTCAACCCTGCTCCGCAGGTCGCTAACGCTCCGGCGGAAAGATTTGTAAACAGAAAATACGCGAGCTGGGATATGTTCCCTACCATCCTTGCCAGCATGGGTGTTGAGATAAAAGGTGACAGGCTCGGCATAGGAACCAATCTTTTTTCAGACAAAAGAACCGTCTTTGAAGAATACGGCGTAGACTTCGTGAACACAGAGATCGAAAAGAAAAGCGACTTTATGAACGAAAACATACTTGTTGATCCCGAAAATCCGCAGCCAATGGCTGTTCCTTCTACCGAACCCGAAACCGAAACATCCACACACCCGTCAACCACTGAAAGACCGTCTGCACCACCGACGACAAAACCGACTAAGCAAAATTAACTCTTTTACGAAACACACCTGCCTTTACGGGTGTGTTTCTTTCATTAACACTTTCTGATCATACTTTTTAAACCCGGAAAGGAATTATACTCTTATGAAGATCCTGATTGACGCAGACGGCTGCCCGGTTACGGCGGCGGCAGTTCAGGCGGCGGAACAAAACAACATCAAGGCTCTTGTGTTTTGTGACACGAGCCACGTTTTCGCCTTTGAAAACGCGGAAGTCATAACCGTTTCAAAGGGTGCGGACAGCGCCGATTTCGCGCTTGTAAACCGCATTGAGCCGGGAGACATCATCGTTACGCAGGATTACGGACTTGCTGCTATGGCGCTCGCGAAAAAAGGCAGACCGATAACGCAGAACGGACTTGTTATAAGCGAACGGAATATCGATACTCTGCTTGCCTCGCGGCATATTGCGAAGAAAGTCCGACGCGCAGGAGGCAGACTCAAAGGCCCTTCAAAACGCTCATCCGAACAGGATGATCATTTTAAAAAGGCGCTTTCAGCGCTGATAAATGCAAATTTCACTTGATATGAAACGGCATAAACTATATAATGAATATATAAATTAAGATAGGAGAACGATCATGAAAGTAAGACTTCCAAAACACAGAGAATTTCTGATTAAATTTGAGGACGGCTATGACAAAGCCGACGAGGCGTGGGAAGCGCTCAACAAAATCGTAAAGGATTATTCGGTGGACGGAAAATCAATATATTCCGAAAGCTTTATCGAGGATAATGAGGACAAGGTGAAAGCGCTTCAGGAGCAATATGAATTCACCTATGAGATTATAGAGAAATAAGATATCAATATATCATAAAGAGACAGTGATCATTTATTATGGAAAAGAAAAAAGCATATATTGCCGCAACTGCCCATCTTGACACGGTGTGGCGGTGGAATCTTGCAAAAACAATAGACGAGTTTTTGCCCGAAACCTTTGAAAAAAACTTTGATCTGATTGAAAAATATCCGCATTACCGTTTTAATTTCGAAGGTGCGTTCCGCTATGCGCTCGCAGAGGAATACTATCCAAAACACTTTAAATACATAAAGAAGCTGATAGAGGACGGCAAATGGTGCATTTCAGGCTCGAGCTATGAAAACGGCGATGTGAATATTCCCTCCCCCGAAGCTTTGTTTAGAAACATCCTTCTCGGCAACGGATATTTCAGAAAGAAATTCGGCAAAGAAAGCGCAGATATCTTTCTGCCGGACTGCTTTGGCTTCGGCAAACAGCTTCCGAGTATCATAAAACATGCCGGGCTGTGCGGATTTTCCACTCAGAAGCTCAGCTGGGGCTCTGCTTACGGTGTTCCGTTTGACACAGGAATATGGCGCGGCGTTGACGGCGCAGAGGTATTTGCCTGCCTTGACGCGAAATCATACAGATATAAATTCAGCGGAGACATTAGGGGCGACATTTCCGTTATAAACAAGATATCCAGAAACGCCTTTGAGGGCGGACTGCCGCAGACCATGCATCTTTACGGCACGGGTGACCAAGGCGGCTCTCCGGATGAAGAAAGCGTGCAGGCGCTTGAAGAGAGCGTTGAAAAAAACGGCAGCTCGGATTTTGAAGTGATATCCGCATCCACAGATCAGTTTTTCAGAGACCTTGAAAAACTGCCGGACGCTGAGAAAGAATCGCTTCCCGTCTGGGACGGAGAATTGCTCATGACCTCTCACGGCGCAGGAGCATACACAAGCCGCGCAATGAACAAGAGACTCAACGCTCAAAATGAGAACATTGCAGATAGGACAGAAAAGCTCTGCGTGGCTGCTGACTGCGCAGGGGTTTTCAAATACCCTGCCGAAAATCTTGAAAAGGCATGGAAGCGTGTGATACAGCACCAGTTCCACGATGATATTACAGGCACGGGAAATATGGATGTTGTTTGCGATGCACAGAACGACTATTTCATTTCGCTCAGCGAATTCAAAACGGAGCTTGCGGCAGCAGGCGGTGCCCTTGCGAATGAAACAGACACAGAATGGGTCACCGAATGCGCGGTCATTGTAAGCAACCCGTCTGCTCATAAAAGAAGAGGCGCGGTACAAGCGCATATAAAATTACAGCACAATTCCACCTTTATAAAAGTACTGGATAAACACGGTAACGAAACGCCGAGCCAGGTGGTAAAAAAATCCGGCAAGGAATTCGACATTCTATTTATTGCCGATGTGGAAGCGCTCGGATTAAAAGTCTACGATGTAGTTCCGGCAGACAGAGCATGCGAGACTGACACCGATCTGAAAGTCAGCGAGCATGTGCTTGAAAACGATAAATACAGACTCATTTTCAACAAAAACGGCGACATAGGCACAATTATAGATAAAAAAAATAAGATCAAACTGCTGGACGCGCCAATCAAAATGGCGGCTTTCGCAGATACGGGAGCGCTCTCCTATCCCTCTTGGGAGATCAGGAAAAAGGATCTTGACGCCGAACCTGCATTTTATGCAAACTCCCCCAAATTCGAGATAGCCGAAAAAGGGCCGGCAAGAATCGCCGTAAGGGTAAAAAGAGAGCTGGACCATTCCTTTATAGAACAGACGGTTTACCTTGAGAGCGGCGGAGCGTTTATACGGGTTGAAAACAAGGTCGACTGGCGTTCACGACGCACATTGCTGAAAGCCGTGTTCCCGTTCAGCTGCTACAACCGGGAGACGTCATATGATCTCGGTCTCGGCGTTATAAAGCGTGAAAACAACACGGACGCGCTGTATGAAGTTCCTGCGCAGAAATGGGCGGATATAACGGCAGGAAGCGGCAAATACGGTATTTCTGTTTTCTCGGACTGCAAATACGGATGGGATAAGCCCGCTTCAAACACCCTGAGACTGACCTGTATCCACACTCCTGCCGGAGCGTTTACAAAAGAAACAAGGCAGGATCTTCAGGATCTGGGAAGAAATATATTCTCTTTCGGAATATACAGTCATAACGGCGGCTTTGAGAACGGCACCCAGCTTCAGAGCGAATATTTTGAAAAACCGCTGATCGCTTTTCAGACAGGTGCACGCCGAAAAGGAGAGCTTGGAGACAGCTTTTCGTTTATGAGCATAAGCGATGAAAACGTGATTGTGAGAGCCGTAAAAAAGGCAGAGGACTCGGACGGAATCATTATTCGCGTAAACGAGGGCGGCGGCACAGCCAAAAAGGACGTAAAGCTTCGCTTTTACAAAAAGATCGTTCAGGCAGAAGAAGCCCTCGCAAACGAAAAAACGATAGGCAAAGCAAAATTCAGCGGCAGCTCACTTACTTTTTCTCTTAAGCCGTATGAAGTCAAGACCTTTAGGGTAAAGCTTGAAAACAGCGAAAAAAAAGCAAGAGAAAGCTTTAAGAAACTGAATATCGCATTCAATTCCAAAGGCTTTACACCAAATGAAAACATGCGAAATGTTATTCTTCAGGGCGGCGGCTGTTCCCTGCCCGCCGAGCTTTGCCCCGAATCTCTGACCGTGGGCGGAATAACTTTCAGGATGCCGGACACAGATGCCGACAGAGACGTTATGGTGGCAAGAGAACAGACAATAGAGCTGCCTAAAGGATTTACAAAGCTTTATATGCTTGCCGCGTCCACTCTGGGCGACCGAGATGCAGTCTTTTACGCAGACGGCAAAGAACGGCCGTTAACCATATATTCATTCAGCGAGCCTATAGGAAAATGGGATATGGCAGGACTGAAACAGACCGCGCTTGTCAAAGACGCAAAAGTGGGTATTGAGTTTACGCATACACATCACCCGGAAGGAGACATTCCCAACGGAAAGGTTTGCTTTTACCTATATGAGATAGATATACGAAACTGCAAAACGCTCACCCTGCCGGAGGACAACAGAATCATCATTCTTGCTATGACAGCCGTAAAGAAATTTTCAAACACAAGCCTGATAACAAAGCTTACGGATGAAACGCCGGACGAAAATTACAGCTTTAACGAGATCCCTCCGATCGACAAGATCATTGACAAAGCGGATTTTGTTACCATCAGAGCCGGAAAAATACAGGATCAGAAAAACGGCGGAAAAGGCAAAGGATTTAAAAGAGACAATATCATTACAAATATTATACGCTCTTATACAAAATCCGAATGGTAAACTGAATATATATAGAAGACCGTTATATGCATTATCTGCATATAACGGTCTTTCTCTTTGTAAAGAGGAAAATCTTTACAAAAGTATTTTGTTGAATTTATTGTTGAAAACAATGTTAAAAATGTTGAAATATAATAATTATATTCTGATATAGAACAAATTTTGTAAAGGCAAATCGCTTTATATCAATAACTTCAACATAGTTTTCAACATTATTGCCTACTCATATTCAGATTGACAAAAGAAAATCAATCCGTATATACAACAGCCCCGTACCATAACGGCACGGGACTGCTGCACATAAAGAAGAATCAAAGAAACACTGATTATTTTTTATTGAAAAGACTTACAATACTGTCAAAAGTATCTGAATCATTTGCATTGAATGAGCTTGCCGGCTGAGTCTGAGCCTCAGGAGGAGCAACTTCAATGTTCGCTGTTGTGGACTTAATCGGAGTGCCGGGACCTTTATCGCCGAAACGAGTTGCGATAACGGTGATAATCATCTCGTCCTCAAGTTCTTCATCAACATTCGCGCCCCAGATGATCTCGCAGTCAGGATGAACAGCATTCTTTACAATCGTTGAAGCAACATCAATCTCTTCAAGACCGATATCGGATGAAGCGGTGATATTAAGCAGAACGCCACGCGCACCATCGATTGAAGTGTTAAGCAGCGGGCTGGAAATAGCAGCCTGTGCAGCGATTTCTGCCTTGTCCTTGCCCTTGGCTCTGCCTACGCCCATATGCGCATATCCTGCGTCTTTCATAATTTCGGTCACATCGGCAAAGTCGCAGTTAACAAGTCCTGTTGCGTTTACAAGATCCGAAATAGACTGAACGCCCTGACGAAGAACGTCATTTGCGATCTCAAAAGCATTGAGAAGCGTGATTCTTTCCTCTGTTACAAACTTAAGATTCTCATTAGGAATAACCATAATGGAATCGACATACTGCGCAAGCTCGTCTATACCAGCCTGAGCCTGATCCATACGTCTTTTGCCTTCAAAAGCAAACGGTGTTGTAACAACGCCGACTGTAAGTATACCAAGATCCTTTGCAACCTGCGCAACAACAGGAGCAGCGCCTGTACCTGTGCCGCCGCCCATGCCGGCTGTGATGAACACCATCTCAGCACCTGTAAGCGCGTCCGTTATAGCCTCTCTGCTTTCATCGGCAGCCTTTTTACCTACTTCCGGCTTTGCGCCTGCGCCGCGACCCTTTGTTGCCTTTTCGCCGATCAGTATCTTCTGCGCAGCCTGAGACTTTGCAAGCGCAGGCTTATCGCTGTTTACAGCGATAAATTCAACATCCTGTATATTGCAGTGCACCATGCGGTTTACGGCGTTTCCGCCGCCTCCGCCAACACCGACAACTTTTATGGAAACTACCTTTGTATCTTCGGTATCAATTTCGTAACGTCCCATATCTTTATTCTCCTTATATGTAGTATAGTCAGACTTCAAGATGTCTTTACTTCTCTATTGTAACAATATTGTAATCATTTTGCAATATTTTTTTATGATTTCGATGAATATTTTTTTCAAACTTTCAAGAATATCAAAATAAGAATTTGTGCATAATAGACAAATCGAATGTTTACAGTCGATTTTTGTTAAATTTTGTAAAGTGATTTTCTTTACTGATTTTGTAACCTTATTCAGCTGTAAAGTATGATTGCTTGTCAACTGTAAGATTTAAGTTTCCCTTAATATTAGGGCTTTCACTATCAAGCTGCTCACACGAGGCAAGCCCTCTTGTGATTTTATTTTCAAGATCTGTGCATCTGCCGAGTTCAAAGGTGATCCTGCCCATATAGATGATATAATTGCTGTTTACACCCTGTGTGTATATTTCCGTGGCTTGTGTCATTCCCGTAGTCCTTACCGCTTCGGCAAGCAGAGCGATTCGCTTTGCCGCATCTGCATCCTCAAACACGGCCTTCTCTCCCGGTTCTGATGCGCTTACCGTTAAATTACTGATCTTTATGGCTCCTGCCGGAATTTCCGCACAGGCATTTTCCAGCACCTTAAATGCACTGTCCAGCAAGATGCAGGAACCATCCGTATTTTCAATATAGTAATCCGCTGACGCATCGGTTACATTCAATCTGACCGTTTCCGGCAGGACTCTCTCGACCTCAACACTGCTTATATACGGAAGCAGTCTTGTTATGCGCTGCTCTATCTCTTCAGAATCAAGCAGAAAAAGATTGTCCCCTGCCGCTATTCCTGACGCGTCCGCAATCTCCTGCTGCGAGTAGACACCGCTGCCTTTTGCCTCAATCGTCTCCGTACGGAAAAATACCGTAAGTGAAAGAACCGCTCCCACTGCCAGTAAAACGACAAGCAAGCAGGCTGCCAGAAGCCCTCTTCTGACGCTGTTTTTTAACCGCCTGCGTTTGTTTTGACGTTTTCTTTTTTGATTTCTGGTAGGTTCTGCCGGAACTCTTGCCCGCTGCCGGGAACCGCCGTATATTTTAGGCGGTTCCAGATCGCTGAGCTGCGTTCTTGCGGCAAAACTCTTTTCGGAAACATTTCTCTTTTTTCTTTTATCATCCTTCATAGCTGCTTCTTTTTATAACTGCTCCTATCTCTCTGAGGCTGTGTTCAATACATTCATAGCCTCTGTCTATATGATAAACATTGCCCACTGTCGATGTTCCGGAAGCCGCAAGCGCTGCCAGTACAAGCGCGGCTCCTCCTCGAAGATCGGTGGAATATACATTTGCCCCGTAGAGCTCCTTAACACCGTTTACAACGGCGATTCTGTCGTCAACAGTTATATCCGCTCCGAAGCGTTTTAACTCGCTTATATGCTTATACCTGCCGTCAAACACGCTTTCGTTGAACACAGACGTGCCTTTTGCTTTTGAAAGCGCGGACATAAATACGGACTGGCAATCGGTCGGAAATCCCGGATAAGGCATCGTTTTTATGCTTTTTACACGTTTGAGCCTTTTGGGTGAAACCAGCTTCAGATCATTGCCGGAAAGATATATTTTGCATCCCATCTCGTTAAAGACGGGTATGATCGGCACAAGATGGGTGGGGCGAATCTTTTTAACAACAAGCTCCTTTGCCGACAGCGCACCTGCGCACATATATGTGGCGGCAACGATACGATCGGGTATCACTGTGTGTGAATTCGGATAAAGCGCGTCTACACCCTCGATTTCCACCGTGCTTTCACCTGCGCCGAATATCTTGGCGCCGCATGAATTCAGAAAAGACGCAAGATCTGAAATTTCCGGCTCACGGGCGGCGTTTATGACCGTGGTTTTCCCTTTAGCCAGCACAGAAGCTATGATGATGTTTTCGGTTGCACCCACGCTCGGAAACGAAAGGAATATTTTTGCACCGTGCAGATGCGAAGCGCGGCAATAGATACAACTACCGTTTTCATTGATCTGCGCGCCGAGCTTTCTCAGGGAATTGAGATGGAGATCAATCGGTCGTACGCCTATATCACAGCCCCCCGGAGGGCACAGCAGCGCCTCCTTGCATCGGGTGAGAAGCGAGCCTAAAAATATTATGGAAGAGCGCATTTCGCGCATCATTTCCTCGGGGATGTCATTGTTTACTATATCCGAGGTATCAATTGTAAGCGTGCTTTTTTCGCGTTTTACCGTTGCGCCGAGATGCCTGAGTATCTCTATGGACGCGTTCACATCCGACAGATTCGGAACATTATGTAAAACCGTTTCGCCCTTAACAAGAAGAGTTGAAGCAAGGATCGGCAAAACAGCGTTTTTTGAGCCGTGAACGGCAATCTCGCCGCCGAGAGGCTGATTGCCGGTTATAATCAGTTTTTCCAAAGAAGCCACCTGCCTGCATAATCTTTTTTATTCTATGCAGACAGCGGCATATTTGCTAAATCATTTCTTTACAAGCGAAACAATAATGTCTGATATTCTGTCCGTGGCATCTGTTATTGCCATGCTTTTCGCGTTTTTCTCTATTTCCGCGAGCTCCTCATGATTGGAAAGTATCTCATCCATAACCGTTTCAAGGCGCTGAGAAGTAAGCTCTTTTTCTTCAATAATTCTTGCGGCATTGCGCTTTACAAGCGCCATTGCATTGTGATACTGATGATTTTCCGCGACATAAGGACTCGGTATAAGTATAGACGCCTTTCCGAGCGCTTCTATCTCGGAGATCGACGAAGCACCCGCCCTGCCTATAACAAGATCCGCCGCCGCCATGCAGACATCCATATTATCAATATACTTGCGGACTTCCACGGTTCCCTTTCTGCCGTTTTCAAATCCGGCTTTTTCAAATTTATCAAGATATTCTCCGCCGTTTGTGCCGACGGAGTGAATGTGATAATACTTTGAACTTTCGGCGTTTTTTACAAGTATATCGTACATTGCTTTATTGATTGGCTCGGCTCCGAGAGAACCGCCGAACGATAGCACAAGAGGTTTATCTCCGATTCCGAGCTGCGCTCTTGCGAAATCCCTGTCCGCGCTGACAATCTCCCCACGTACGGGAAGTCCCGTAACGACTGCCGGATTTTTTGAATCGAGCCTTGCAACAGCGTCCTCCACGGTTACCATAACTCGGTCTACCTTTTTCGCAAGGGTCTTGTTTGTAATGCCGGGAAATGCATTCTGTTCGTGAATACAGGTTGGTATATTCATGTCCGCAGCCTGTTCGATAACAGGGCCGGAAACATATCCGCCGAATCCCACGCACACATCGGGAGCAAATTCTTTTATGATCTTTTTACTCTGTGATTTTGATTTGAATATGCGCATAACCGTTTTTACGTTATACGCGATCGCTGACGGTGAAAGGGAGCGGCGAAAACCTGTAATATCGACCGTTTTAAATTGAAAGCCGGCATTCGGCACCAGCCGCGACTCCATATGATCTGCCGTTCCGATAAAAAGTATATCCGAATCAGGATATTTATTTCTGATATGCGATGCGACAGCAAGTGCCGGATTTATATGACCGGCTGTTCCGCCGGCGGCAAACAAAATCTTCATTACTTCTCCTTTTAAGCAAGAATATAAGCCTGAGAACGATGAATCGTCCGGCTTTTATTCAACGGGCTGAATATCAGCCTTTTTTTGATTCGCCCTTCTTGATATACCGAGCACGACGCCCATTTCAAAAAGGATCATCATTAGAGCTGTTCCTCCGTAACTGAAAAACGGAAGCGAGATGCCCGTGTTTGGTATGGAATCCGTTACAACAAGTATGTTCAGTGCAACCTGAACGCCGAGCTGCGTTGTTATTCCTATTACTGTCAGTGCGGCAAACTTATCGTTTATTCTGAGAGCGATGATAAATCCGCGTACCACAAGCGCTGCGAAAAGCAAGATTATAACAACAGCTCCAACAAAACCGAGTTCCTCGCAGACGATTGAAAAGATAAAGTCGTTCTGCGGCTCGGAAACATAAAGGTATTTCTGTTTTGAATTACCGAGACCCACTCCGAAAAAGCCGCCTGAACCAATGGCGTACAGAGAATTGTTCGTCTGCCATCTGGCGCCGAGCGGATCATAATCCTTATCCGTAAATGCACGCAGTTTTTCCTGAACATATTCAGGCAGTATCTGAGGAAAGGCAAACACGACGATCACGACCGCGGCAACAAGGGCTACTCCGACAATGAACAGTTTTCTGTTCGATCCGCCGGCAAACATAAGCGAAAGTCCGATAATGCCAACAATGATCGTTCCCGAAACATGGTTTTCCGCCATAATCAGCAGGCAATATACGGCGATTATGGCTGCAGGGATGAGTATTCCGTATTTGAAAGTGCTCATTTTCTTAGAATAGATGCTTATATAGGTTGCAAGCGTTGTTATGAGCGTGAACTTTGCAATATCCGACGGCTGAAAAGTAAAGAGACCGCCGACTGAGATATACCTTCTGAAGTCCTCGCCGGCTTCCGAAGAAACATCCGTGTGATAAAACAAAACGAGAACAAGCAGAAAGATGGTTACTGCGAAAAGTATCGGCGCAAAAGCCTTATATATCTTATAATTCAGTTTGGAAACAAACAGCATTATGATTACGCCGGCAACGGCGAACATAAGCTGCCTTGTAAAATAGTGATATGAATTTCCGTATTCAAAATAGGAATAGGGATAAGACGCCGAAAACAGCATGACCAGCCCTATAGACAGTATGATGATCGTAAGCGCAAAAAAGGGAACGTCAAAGCCGCCGGTAACGAAGAGGTCGGCTCTTCTGGGCAAAGCAAAGCTCTTGCGCGGTCTTACGATATGATCACTGTCGCCGGTGTATGCGCCGCTTTTTTTTCTGCCGAATCCGCGTTTTGAGGTTCGTCCTGCACCTTCATCGCTGTACCTTACGGGAGGTTCCAGTCTTTCGGGCATTGCGCTCTTCCTTTCCAAAAAATGATATATAAATCAAATCATTATCAATTATTCAAATTACCGAAATAAATAAGCAGTATCGCTGCCAGACATCCGACCGCGTTTACAGCCGAAAAAACAACACAGATCTTCTTCTCTTTCCAGCCGCACATTTCAAAATGATGGTGGATCGGCGCCATCTTAAATACGCGCTTGCCGTGGGTTATCTTAAAATAGCCTATTTGAATGATATCGCTGAGTGTTTCACAGACATAGATAATTCCGATCGGCAAGAGCAAGATCGGACATTTTATCGCAAATCCAAGCGAGACTACAAGACCGCCGAGGAAAAGCGAACCGGTGTCGCCCATAAACACCTTTGCCGGGTTCCAGTTCCAGCAGAGAAATCCGCACATACTTCCCAAAAGAGCCGCCGAAAGGATTCCAAGGCCGGCAAACCCCTGTATAAATGAGATGATGAGGAAGCACAGCGCAACAGTTGATGTAACACTTGTGCAAAGACCGTCTATGCCGTCGGTAAGATTAACGCTGTTTACACAGCCGTAAATGATGACAACCGACAGTGCCCAGAATATGATTCCGGTGAAAACATTTTTTGAAAAATCCACCGCTCCGATAAAAGGAAAATACCATACGGTGTTTTTCGATATCCACAAAGTGGCAACATATCCTATTGCCATAATCAGCTGACCCAAGGTCTTTTGCCTTGGAGTAAGGCCCTCGTTCCTCTTCAGCTTGATTTTAACGAAGTCATCCGCAAAGCCGACAACGCCGCAGCCTACAGCAAGCATGATTCCGGCAATCAGCAAAGTGTTTTCCCTGCCTTTAAAAATTGCCGAATAATCGGTTTCAAGACTGCCGCCGAACGACACGAACATAACCGCAGCTGCAGCAAACGCGCAGATGATTCCGGCTATGAACATGAGGCCGCCCATATTGGGTGTTCCCTGTTTTTTCTTGTGCCATGACGGACCGATATCCAGTATCGTCTGCCCGAACTTAAGCTTGTGGAGCCATGGAATTACCACAAAACCGAGCGCAGCAGTCAGTGCAAACCCGATAACTGCGCCAATCACTATCGCAGCTGTCATACTCATTTGGATCTCCTCCTTTATTATTCCTTGCTTTCCTTATCCATATCCTTCAAAATTTCAGCTACGGCTTCTCTTTCATCAAAATGGATCGTGCCCGTAGGAAGGATCTGATATGTTTCATGACCTTTTCCGGCAAGAAGAATAATATCGTCCTTTTCAGCGTGCTCTATAGCCCATCTGATCGCATCTTTCCGATTTTCAACTACGACATACGGAGTCGATACGCCCTTCATTCCTTCAAGGATGTCGTTGATTATTGCGGCAGGATCTTCAGACCTGGGATTATCCGATGTTACCACGCAAAAATCCGAAAGCTCCGCTGCAATCTTTCCCATCTTTGGGCGTTTTCCTTTATCTCTGTCTCCGCCGCAGCCAAACACGGTAACCACTCTGCCTTTGGCGATTTCATGCAGTGAAGTGATGATGTTTTCAAGGCCGTCCGGAGAGTGCGCATAATCTATGATAACCGTGTAATCCGTGTTTGTGGGAACCACTTCGATCCTGCCCTTTACCCCGGCAGACTGCGAAACAGCAGTCAGAACCGTGCCGAAATCGATGCCCAGTGTAAGAGCAATGCTTGCGGCGCAAAGGGAGTTATAAACGGAAAATCTTCCCGGTATAGGACAGCTTACTCTGCCTATGGAATCACCGACAAGCTCGTATTCCACGCCGGTGGCTTTGAATTTAACATTCTTGGCAACATAATCCGCGTTGTTGGTATTTACCGCATAAGTGACAACACTGCACGGTGTATTTTCAACGATCTTCAGACCATACGCATCATCAGCATTCGTAACTGCCGTTTTGCAGTTTTTAAACAGGATACGCTTCGCCTCAAAATAGTTTTCAAAGGTTTTATGATAATCCAGATGATCTTGAGTAAGATTTGTGAACGCGCCTATCTCAAAAGTCAGCCCGTTTACTCTGCCCTGCGCGAGCGCCTGCGAAGAGACCTCCATAACACAGTATTCACAGCCTGCTTCGACCATAAGTGAGAACAGCTTCTGAAGCTCATGAGGATCGGGAGTCGTATATTTTGCAGGATAGATTTCATTTCCCACCATATTCTGAACCGTGCCGATAAGCCCTACCTTTTTGCCGGAATGCTCCAGTATCTGTTTTATGAGAAAAGCTGTGGTTGTTTTCCCGTTTGTACCCGTTATTCCGACAAGTTTGAGACGGTCTGCCGGATTGCCGAAAAAGTTTGCGCATACGGAGGAATACACCGCTCTGGTATTTTCCACGATGATCTGTTTATCAAGCCCCAGATCTCTTTCGCACAATACTGCCGCAGCGCCGTTCTGCACCACTTCACGCGCCGCTGAATGGCCGTCAAAGGTGTTTCCCTTTATACACACGAACAGGCAGCCTTCTCCTGCGCTCCTTGAATCCTGCACAACATCGGCTATCTCGCAGTCCGTATAATCATTTTTTGTTTTTATCCCCTTCAGAATTTCGGATAATTTCATTATTAGTCCCCCATACTGTCTTAAATATCCTTAATCATCAGTCCAGAACCGCCTGTGTTGATTTGAAGCTAACAGTGATTACCGTTCCGATCTCGACCTCTTTGCCCTCGTCCTCACTCTGCTTATATGCAACAACGAGCGCATCCGACGTTGCGTTGCCTGAGATCTCTATGTTCAGATTCTTCTCCGCCGCAAGTCTGTTCGCCTGAGCTACCGTAAGGCCGGTGAAATCCGGGACGGATACAGTTTGTTTATCGGAATCATCGGTGTAAAGCACTACTGTTCCGCCCGATGGTATTACGCTGCTTGCTGCCGGAGACTGATTGACGACTTTGTCTCCCGAACCCACGACCTTGAATTCCAGCCCTGCGTTGGAGATCGTGTTCTTGGCTTCGTCAACTTTTTTGCCCATAACACCGGGAGTTGGTACAGAAAGATCTTTCTTTTCCTCTTCAGTATATACTGGCTCGATCCCCAGAACAGCCATACTCTCCTCAATTACGGTTGCGGCTATCGGAGCGCAGATCGCGCCGCCGCCGAGATCCTGATCCGGCTCATCGCAGATGATCAGCATAGCGATCTGCGGATCATCGGCCGGAGCAATAGCGGAGAAGGATACGATATATTTATCTTTCTCCCCTTCTTTTGATTCGCCGAGCTTCGTTGAAGTTCCTGTTTTTCCGCCTACTCTGTATCCCGCAACATAACCGTTTTTACCTGTGCCGTTATCTACAACGGACTGCATCATTTTGCTTACCGTTTCGGAAGTTTTTTCGCTGATTACCTGCCTTACTACATTCGGCTCGGTTTTTGAAACGGTATTCCCGTCTGCATCTTTTATTTCCGAAACGACATACGGTGTGAGAAGCTTTCCTCCGTTTGCTATTGCGCAAAGCCCGGTGCACACCTGTATCGGAGTAAGGCTGTTTGTCTGACCGAAAGACGCGGACGAAAGCTCAACAATCCCGTATTTATCTTCCTCATAATACTGAGGGCTTGCTTCACCCGGCAGATCGATTCCTGTCTTTCCCGTAAATCCAAAACCGTTGAAATATTTAAAGTAGTTGTGAACGCCGAGCTTCTGACCGAGCGTTATGAAAAACGGATTGCAGGAATTTTCAAGCCCTTGTGTAAGAGTCTGTGTGCCATGGCCCGGGTGGTAATGGCAGTTCATACGATGGTCGGCAACCTGAATGGAGCCTGTGCAGGTATAGGTCGTATCAAGCGTCGCTACGCCCTCTTCAAGCACCGCGGCTGCCATAAAAGTCTTGAATACGGAGCCGGGCACATAGGTGTCGGAAACGACGAAATTTCTCCACTGTCTCTGTATATACTCGCTCTGTTTAGCCGTCTTTTCCTCATCGTTTTTAATCGAATTGATTTCTTCCGTATATTTATCATATGTAATTTCATAAGGGTCATTACAATCATAATCGGGCAGTGAAGCCATAGCAAGCACCGCGCCGGTATTGCAATCCATAACCACTCCGTAGCAGCCCTTTGCCGAATACTCCTCAAGTGTGCGCTGCAGTTCTTTTTCAAGATAGTATTGGATCGTGGTATTTATTGTAAGCGTAAGCGAATATCCGTCCTGCGCGTCAACAGAAGTTTCGTAATCGTTTGATATTGAGTTCGATTTGGCGTCTTTTGCCGTTATCACTCTTCCGTTCGTGCCCGTAAGCTCTTTATCATAGTACGATTCTATACCTGCAAGTCCCTGATTATCAGAGCCGGTAAATCCTATAACGGAGGAAGCGAGCGTGCCGTAAGGATAATAGCGGCGTGTAGACTCCTCAAAACCTATGCAAAGCGAAAGGCTGTTTTCCGAAACGAATGACGCGATCTCCTCTTTAACCCTGTTTTCAACATTTTTCTCAACGACCTGATATTTGCCGTCCGCTTTACTTTTTTCGAGCAGCTCCGCCTTTTTCTCATCGTCATACCCAAAAACCGACGCAAGGTAATCGACTATTTTCGTTCTGTTTGAATCACTGATATTGGACGGGTCAAGGAACACGGTCCAAACCGTTGCGGACTGCGCGAGTATATTGCCCTCGCTGTCATAGATTGTGCCGCGGTTTGCCTCGATCTCCGTATCCGAAAGCTGCTGGCTCTCCGCTTTATCAGCGTATTCTTCGCCTTTGACTATCTGAATGTAAAAAAGGCGGCCCATATCCGCTGTGAACAGAAACACCACCAACAAGCCCATAATGAGCACTCTTGATGTTAAACCCTTTCTGAATGCCGACATTGCCTTTCCGCCTTTCTGAGTTTCGCTGAGAAAGAAAACCGATAGACCCGAAGCTGTTTTGGGGAATTTCGAATTTCTCTCTCGCACTTAAGTTATATATTATATAAAATATTTTTTTGAGAGCCGAAAAAACGGCTCTCAATATAATACGGACCCGACGGCCCTTTTATTCCTCTGCAACCGCTGCTGCGGCAGCGTGATTCTGCTTATACTGCGAGGTATCAATATATCTGATCTGATTGGACTGCAGTCTGGTCATGCCGAGTTTTTCAACGGCATAGCTGTCTATCTGCGAAACAGAAACAAGCGCTTCCAGCTCCGCATTAAGGCTCACATTTTCACTTTGCGCCACGGCGATATCATCCTGAATATTTGCAATGCTTTTTGTAAGCTCGTTCTTCTGCACATACGTAAACAAAACCCCGAAGAGCATGGCAAGCACAAGTACGGTCACCGTCAGTATTTCAACAACCTGAGCGAAGGCCTTTTTCTGCTCTCTGACAAGCTCTTTTCTGCTTTTCATCTGTGTATTCGGGCTTACGGTCAGACGCCTTTTTCTTCGCGGCTGTATCTCCGGTGCTGCGGAGGAACGCGTTCTGTTAAAGGCGTCGAGCGCATAAGCGGCGTCGCCGTCATATGAATATCTTCTGAAATCATTGGTGTTTACCATAATATCCGTCCTCCTTTTTAAAAATCTCTTAATTTACAAATCAATATTTTTTAAACGCACGCAGTCTTGATGATCTGGCACGCGGATTTTCCTCAAGCTCCTGCCGCGAGGGCGTTTTTGATTTAAACAAAAGCTCGCCCTTCGGCTTGTTTCCGCACACGCAGACGGGAAATTCCTTTGGGCAGGTACATCCGCGCGTCCATTGGGCAAATTTTTCTTTAACGATCCTGTCTTCGAGTGAATGAAATGAAATAACAGCTATGATTCCGCCGGGATTAAGACATTCAAACGCATCGTCCAGCGCCAGTGAAAGGCGTTCAAGCTCTCCGTTGACTTCTATTCTTATTGCCTGAAACGTTTTTCTTGCCGGATGGCCTTTTTTCAGCTCCTTTGCAGGCATGGAACCTCTGATGATATCCACAAGCTCAAATGTGGTCTCAATGGGTTTTATCTGCCGCGATTCAACTATATTTCTTGCTATGGAACGGCTGAACTTCTCTTCGCCGTAGCGGTAGATTATATCCGCAAGCCGTTCCTGCGAATAGGTGTTTACCACATCGTAAGCCGAAATTCCGCTGCGCGACATTCTCATATCAAGCGGCGCGTCCTTATGAAAGGAAAAGCCGCGCTGCGCATTGTCAAGCTGGAAAGAGCTTACGCCGAGATCGAGCAGAAAGCCGTCTATTCCTTTTATATTGAGATCTTTAAGAACCTTTTTTATATCCGCGAAATTCGCCTGAACGATGGTTGCGTTATCATATTCGGCAAGTCTTTCATGCAGGACTTTGATGGCGTCGGGATCCTGGTCTATCGCAACGAGTCGTCCGGCGCGCTTTGCGATTTCGCGCGAATGGCCGCCGCCGCCGGCAGTACCGTCAACCACGGTCTTATCCTTGCTCAAACTCAGCGCATCTATCGACTCGCCGAATAAAACGCTTTTATGAATAAACTCCATTTTTAAACTTCTTTATTATGTGTATCGTTGACCTTATCCATCAAATCATATATTCCGAGTGATGAATCAAAGGTCTGCTGCATTTTATCAAATTCTTCGGGATTCCATATTTCAATGGTTTTTCCGTTGCCCTCAAAAATGATCTCGCTTTCGTTAGACAGCATTGCCATTTCCTTAAGGCGCTGATTGAGAGTAAATCTGCCCTGCGCGTCAAGCGTGCACTCCTCTGCGTTTCGCAGAAAATCCTTTGAAGTCATATATTTTTGATTTTCCGTACCCTGCTGCATCTTCTCATATGTGCTTTCAAATTCCTCTGTGGGATAAAGCGTTATGCACTTGCAGCCCTTAACGGTAACGGCAACCATATAAAATTCCTTACCGAGACGTTCACGCCATTTTGTAGGAACAGAGAGACGGCCCTTGCTGTCCAGCTTGTAATTATCGAGCGTGCCGACGAACAAATGCATATTCTCTCCTCCTTTACAAGACAATTTAGCGGAATTCAAGTGGGATTTAATTGAATTTCATGGGATTTTAATGGATTTACTCCCTCGTGCTTATAATTATAATAGTCTCGACCGCCGTTGTCAAGGTAAAAATCTTAACACCGTGTTTTGTAACAGAATTGTAATAAATGTTGTATCCGCGGCGCTGTTGTGTTAAAAGCCCGAATATGTTATAATTCTGTAACGGAGGTAAAACTTATGGCTGATTATAAAACGACCTGGAGAGAAAAAATAGGCTACGGCGTAGGGGCGATAGGTCTGGACCTTTCCTACGGGCTTTTCTATTCATACCTTTCCTATTATCTTTCAAGCGTTCTGGGGCTGAAAGAGGCATTTCTGCTCATTCTCACGCCGCTTGCAAGAATATGGGACGGAATCAACGACCCCATCATGGGCACTATCGTGGACAGCACGAAAACAAAAATGGGCAAATACCGCCCCTGGATATTAATAGGTACGGCGTCAAACGCCATTGTGCTTTCCCTGCTTTTTACTTCTTTCGGAATGAGCGGCACGAAGCTTTATGTTTACATAGGATTTATGTATGTGCTTTGGGGAATGACAAACACAATGGCAGATATTCCCTATTGGTCTATGGTGCCGAGCTTTACCAATGACCCGAAGGACAGAAATCTTGTTGCCACGGTAGCAAGAACATTCAGCGGTTTCGGACAGGGTGTTATAACGGTGATGACTCCCATCGTTCTTCCGCTGCTTTCAAGCGGTATGGAAAAAACAGAGGACGGCTACAGCGCTTCCGGCTTTTCGCGCTGGGCAATCATCTGCGGAATCCTTCTTGTTACTTTTGCCGTGATCTGCGTGCTTTCCACAAAGGAGCGTCATGTTGTTTACAACAATGATAAATTCAGCTTCAAAAAAATGTTCAAGGTCATAGCTTCAAACGATCAGCTGGTGATCTTTATGATATTTGCTATGATCTCAAACGCCGGCTGGTATCTTACAAGCGGAACGGCAGTTTACTATTTCACCGATGTGCTCGGCGAGAGCACGGCGCAGAGTCTGTTTTCAATAATCGGAGCTATCGGTTCGGTTCTCGGTCTGCTTGTCATCCCTGTTTTAAGCAAGAAGTTCTCAAACCGAACCATATATCAAATATCACTCATCATGGCTATCATCGGTTATGTGCTGATGTATATCTTCGGTCCTGTTCTCAAAATTACGATCGCACTTGACATCAGCTATATTCTTGCCAGCATCGGCATCGGCTCCATGTTCGTTGCGCAGACGGTATTCCTTGCCGATATCGTTGACTACGGCGAATATAAAAACGGGCAGAGAAACGAGAGCATAACATTTTCCATGAAGGGCTTTCTTCAGAAAATGGCTTATACGATCCAGACGATCTTCCTGTTCGGCGGTCTCGGTATTATGAATTACAACGAACAGATCCTGAGCGGCTCTATCAACGAAGCAACAAAAACGGCTATCGGAATCATCTGTTTTGCCATACCGCCCGTACTCATGGTTCTTTCACTCATAATTTTCAGCACAAAATTCAAAGTTTACGGTGAACTCAAGCAGAAAGTTCATGACTTCATAGCTGAAAAGCGCGCGTCTGAGGCAGAGCAAAAAGCGGCGGAATAACATAAAAAAACGGCGGAAATAAACTCCGCCGTTTTTCAATAATGACTCTATTTATGCAAAAAGCCTGAATTCATTGAAAGAATTCAGGCTTTTCATTATATCATTTTATTTATTCATTTCAAACTCAAGCAGAAAACGCTTAACCTCAAGACCTGCGGCAAATCCCGTCAGGCTGCCGTCTGAGCCAACGACTCTGTGGCACGGAACGATAATGAGCAATGGGTTATCATGAACCGCAGAGCCAACAGCGCGCGACGCTTTCGGGTTCCCGATTGCCGACGCGATACCGCCGTATGAAACCGTACTGCCGTACGGTATTTTGAGAAGCTCGTTCCACACGTTCTGTCTGAACGGCGTTGCTGCCGCGAAAGAGAGCGGAAGATCAAAATCCCGGCGTTTACTGAGGAAATATTCTTCCAGACGGCTGACCGTTTTTTCAGTGAGCGCAGACGGAGAACAGGACGCGTAATTTTCAGCAGTGCCGTTATCAAAAAACACACGGATAATAAAACCGTCCTTTTCAATAACTCTCAATCTACCGACCGGGGATTCATAAACCGAAGAACATATCATATATGCGTATTTTAAGCTTTATTCAGCGGAGTTCTTTTTATTGTTTATGCCCTGACGTATTCTTCTGACGTCCGTAAGCGCCTTATAAAGCGCGTCATCAATGGCAAGCAGCGTGTCGTCTGCATAATTGTTTACGGCAGTAAGCATCTCACGGCTCTTGTTCTGCGCGTTTGTGAGCATCTCATTTGCCTTCGTTGTGGCATTGCCCAAAATCTCTGAAGCCTGATTCTGTGCTTCTTTAACATAGGCATTGCCCTCTTCCTTTGCCTTTGCGATGATGTCTGCCGCCTCGGCCTGAGCCGTCTGCGTGATTTGGTCGCGCGCAACAAGCTCTCTTGCCTGCGCCTGCGCCTGGGCAATAATATCATCGCGTTCCTTTTTCGCTTCTTCAAGAATGCTGTTTCTGGAATCAACGATTGCCTTTGCCTGCTTTGTTTCCTGCGGAGTATTAAGGCGGATATCCTCAATGATGGTTTTGATTTTATCTACATCCACAAGGCTTTTTTTGGTCATAGGCATTGAAGTGGCGTCGTCGAGCACATCCTCAAGATCTTCAAGCAAAATGTCCGTATTCGTCATTTTTTATATCTCCTTTACATCTTTTTACTACTTCATCTAAAATCTCCTGCGGCACAAAGCGGGAAATATCCCCGTCAAGCCGGCAGACCTCCTTTACCATGCTTGAGGAAAGGAACATGTTCACTCCCCTTGCTGTAAGAAATACGGTCTCCAACTCCGGCAGAAGACTTTTATTCGTAAGAGCCTGCTGAAATTCATACTCAAAATCAGACATGGCTCTTAAGCCCTTAACAATCGCAACGGCTCCAACCTGCTTTGCGTAATTCACAAGCAGCCCGTTATAAGTATCTATTTCCACATTTTTCTTTTTTACACATTTTTTCAGTAGATCAACACGTTCGTGAAGTGAAAACAGCGGATGCTTTTCGCTGTTTGAAGCAACAAGCACAATAACCTTGTCAAAAAGTTCCGCAGCACGCTCTATTATATCTATATGACCGAGCGTAACCGGGTCAAAGCTGCCCGGACAAATGGCAATCTTCATCTGTTAATATCCTTTCGGTAAAGGGTGATCTTTGTTTTACCGTAACGCCTGCTTTTGATTTGATTAAGCGAGCCGACATTTTCAGGCAGTTCCTCTTTTGCAGAGGTCTCGCATGCCACAAGCGCATGATCGTTAAGCCGGCTTTCTATAACGGGCAGGATCACGCCTATAAGCCCTTTGCCGTAAGGAGGATCCAAAAAAACGATATCATATTTCCCGCAGGACGCTGCAAAGCTCTGCGCGTCCGTAAGTATCAAACGGTATCTTCCGGCAAAGCCGCATTTTTCCGCATTTCTTTCCACCACCGCGCCGGCTCTTTTATTATTCTCCACAAAATCGCAGAAAGCAGCGCCGCGTGAAAGCGCCTCTATCCCCATCTGACCCGATCCGGCAAACAGATCAAGCACACGTTTTCCCTCTATTTCAAACTGGAGCATACTGAAAAGAGCTTCTTTAACGCTTTCGGCTGTCGGCCTTGTGACATCGTCGCCCGCAAGCGTTTCAAGGCGGCGTCCTCTGGCGCTGCCGGTTATAACTCTCATCATAAACATCCCTGCCGAAACGGAAGGCGGATATCTCCGCTCCCCGAAATTATACACATAACATTATACATTTCAATGTGCGCATAGTCAAGTTCAGAAATATTATTTTTACATTTTGTGATAAAATTCGTAAATTTTGCCTGCGTCCTTTCGGCTGACTGACGGACACTCTGCCAGCTTTTCCGGCGTTTGCTCCTTTATTGCCGATATCGTTTTAAAATGCTTCAGAAGCGCCTTGGCTTTTTTCTCCCCTATGCCTTCGATCTGCATAAGCCCGGAGGAAAAGGTGCTTTTGGTATGCTTTTTATGATGATAGGCGATTGCGAAACGGTGAACCTCTTCCTGAATATTTGAAACAAGAGTGAATGCGCTGCGATGGGAATTTATTTCTATCTCTCCGCCGCCGAAAGCGATGGCGCGCGTTCTGTGTTTACTGTCCTTCACCATTCCGAAAACAGGCACGTTCAGCCCCATTTTTTCTATCACCGGCAAAACTGCGTTGACCTGCGGCTGACCTCCGTCGAGCAGGATAAGGTCGGGCAGTATCTTAAATGTGCTGCCCTCTTCGTCATTATAATAATGATTGAATCTGCGTGTCAGCACCTCATTCATGGAACCGACGTCATTCTGACCGTCAAAGCCTTTGACGGAAAAGCGCTTATACGCCGATTTCATAGGTCTGCCGTTGTGAAACACGACCATCCCTGCAACATTATCCGCTCCGAAGGTGTGAGAAATATCGTAGCTTTCTATATATTCCGGCGGTTTGTTGAGTCCGAGGAGCACGGCAAGCTCCTCAAGCGCAGCAAACTCCCTGCCGAGCCTGCCCTCGCTCTGCGCGAGGTGCTCGTTTGCGTTGCTTATGCACATATTCAGAATAGACAGATGCTCGCCCTTTTGAGGATGTATGAATTCCACCTTTTTCCCCCGCTGCTTTTCAAGGAATTCGCGCAGTAGCTCCTCATCCTCGATCTCACCGTCAACCGCGATACGTGACGGTATCCTGCTTCGCATCGAATAATAACGCTCGATAAGCTCAAGTCTCGCGGCTTTGAGGTCTTCCTGTGAATCTATAAGCCAGTATTCGGTATCACTGAGCCTGCCGCTTTCAAATCGCAGCACCTCAAAGCAGGCTTTCTTTTTGCCGTTTACAAGAGCAAAAACATCCTCCTCCGGCACATTGATCGAGACCACTTTCTGGCGCTCGTCCAGATTTTTTATGGCTCTTATCCTGTCTCGCAGCTTTGCTGCCTCTTCAAATTTCATCTCTTCGGCAAGCTGATTCATCTCCGCAGTCATCTCGCGAACAGACGCTTTGCTGCCGCCTTTCAGAAACGCAACGGCATCCTCCACCGTTTTTGCATATTCCTGCTGCGTGATTCGACCGGCACAGGGGGAACAGCACAGACCCATAAAGCCGTTCAGGCACGGTCTTGACTTTCCGTATTCCTGCGGGAATTTTTTACTGCATCTGGGCAGTTTGAAAATCTTAAGCGTTTCCTCCACAGCCTGTTTAACGGAAAAGCCGGAGATATAAGGTCCTATATAAGACGCGCCGTCATCATCCATCCTTTTACACTCCGCGATCCGCGGAAAATCACCTTTTGTGATCTTAATATAATTATATCCCTTGTCATCTTTAAGCAGGATGTTGTACTTCGGCATATGCTGTTTGATAAGCGAGCACTCAAGCACGAGCGCCTCAAATTCCGTATCCACAAGAATATAATCAAAATCATCCACATTTTCGACCATTTTGATCACTTTCAGCGAATGACCGGCATGCGAACCGAAATAAGAGGAAACGCGGTTTTTGAGTTTCTTTGCCTTACCGATATATATTATTTTTTTATCCTTGTTTTTCATCAGATATACTCCCGGCTGAAGCGGGAGCGCCATTGCTTTTTTCCGAAGTTCCTTTTGAGTCATCCGTTTCACCTGTCAAAAGTTTTTGCCGAAATATTTTATCACAAACAAAACTGCCGGTAAAGATAAAAAAACACGGCGCATATCAAGCGCCGTGAACCGGTCATATTCGTTTATTCCGTAAAACCGCTTTTTACGAGTGCCACAAGGCCCTCTACTGCCTCTTCCTCGTCTGAGCCGTCCGCAATGATACGAATATCGGTTCCGCCCATAATTCCGAGTGAAAGAACACCGAGAAGGGATTTAGCATTAACTCTTCTCTCCTCTTTTTCAACCCAGATCGATGACTTGAATTCGTTGGCTTTCTGAATAAAGAATGTTGCCGGACGGGCATGAAGCCCTACCTGATTTTCAACCGTTACATCTTTAACAAACATAATAAAACCTCTCATTTCAAGAATTAAAAAGTTTTTGCCTTTTAAACTGTATTACATATTATACCACTAAACTTGTTTAGGTCAATGTGTTGGGGCAAAGTTCGTATGACTTATAGATTTAACACAAAATATTGTGCCCCGATTTGTGCAAAATTCACATAATTTTTATTTATCGTTTCAAATCGGACAGAAATTTCATGTCATTCTCCGAAAGCTGCGCTTTTTCGAGCATATCCGGGCGTCTGTCCGCCGTGCGTTTCAGTGCCTGTTCCCTGCGCCACTTTTCCACATTTGCATGGTGTCCCGTAATGAGGACATCAGGCACCTGCCTGCCGCGCCATTCAAAAGGTCTTGTATACTGTGGATACTCAAGCAGAGAGGAATAATGGCTCTCCTCCGTGAAGCACTCATCGCTGGAGAGCACACCCGGTATCATACGGGAAACAGCATCCGCAACGATAAGTGCCGGAAGCTCGCCGCCCGTGAGCACATAGTCACCCACCGAAATCTCCTCCGGCTGCAGCTCCTCTATCACCCGCTCGTCAACCCCCTCATAATGACCGCACAGCAGGGCAAGATGATCAAGCTTTGCAAGCGCCTTAACTCTTTCCTGCGTAAGCGTTTTGCCCTGGGGCGTAAGATAAATAAGATGCGGCTTTGTGCCGGCTTTTTTGCATATATCCTGATAGCAATCAAAGATCGGCTGCGCCTGCATGATCATTCCCATTCCGCCGCCGTAAGGGGAATCGTCAACACGTCGGTGCTTGTCCGTGGTGTAATCCCTGATATCCGTGCATTCAATCCGAACGATGCCGGCTGAACGCGCTCTGCCTATAACGCTTGAATTCAGATAGGCAAGGCACATATCGGGAAAAAGAGTCATTATATCAATTCTCATCAAAAAGCCCTTTCATAGGAATTATTTTAATAACGCCGCCCTCGCAGTCCGTTTCCTTTACGATCTCATCGATCAAAGGAACATATCTGTGTTTTCCGCCGCACTTAAGCTCAAGTATATCCGAAGCGCCGTAATTCAGCACATCTGCAACGGTGCCGTACCCTTCGCCTGTTTCGGCGTCAACGACCTCACAGCCGATAAGATCCTGAATATACTGCGAGCCGTCGTCTATAACAGCGTCATCACGGTTGCAGTAAAGCACCCTGTTTTTATATCTTTCGGCTTCATCAATACTTGCGAGCTCCTCAAATTTGAGTATCGCACCGTTTTTATGCGCGCGCACAGCAGTAAGCGTGAGCGCCTCGCTGCCGTTTTCATCAAGATAAAGGGTTTTAAACTGCTTCAGAAAATCCGCACAGTCGCACCACAACTGAAGCTTTACCTCTCCTCTTATACCATGTGTATTTACGATTTTTCCGACTTCAAGAAACTGCTTCATCATACCACCAAGTGTATTATATATTCAACGAAAAAAATTTGCAAGAAAAAACCGCCCGAAAAGGCGGTTTGGCTTATAATCAGTCTATCTCAACAGAGATTTTTTGATCGTTTCTTGTTGCGGCGGCGCGCATAACAACGCGTATTGCCTTTGCGATCCTGCCCTGCTTTCCGATCACTCTGCCCATGTCGTCCTCTGCCACATGAAGATGATAGAAGATGACGCCCTCCTCGTTCGGCTCATCGACCTCAACGGTAACGGCATCGGGATTCTCAACAAGACCTTTGGTGATTGCGATTAAAAGTTCCTTCAAAGAAAACACCTCCTGTTTAATCCCTTATGAGATTAAAGAATGCCTTCTTTTTTAAGGATGCTCTTAACGGTATCCGTCGGCTGAGCGCCGTTTGCGATCCACTTCTTTGCTTTTTCTGCATCGATCTTGATTTCTGCAGGATCCGTCATTGTATTATAGGTTCCGATCTCCTCGATAAAACGTCCGTCTCTCGGATATCTTGAATCCGCAACAACTACACGGTAGAACGGAGCTTTCTTTGCGCCCATTCTGCGAAGTCTGATTTTAACTGCCATTTCTGTTTCCTCCAATATAATAATTTTATTTCTATGTTTACTAACCGAATAAAATCGGGTTAATACGAATCAGAAGCCGAACGGATTATTGCGTCCGCCGCCGGTCATTCCCATCATTTTCTGCGCCATATCGGGATTCTGCTGAAGCAGACGGCGCATCTTTTTGCTGACGCGCGGTCCGCTCTTTCCGCCGTACTGGCTGATCATTTTTTTCATCTGCTTAAACTGTGAAAGCAGCCTGTTTACATCCTCGACCTTCATTCCGCAGCCCGCCGCGATCCTGCGCTTTCTTGAGGGATTTATGATATCCGGATGGGCGCGTTCCTGCTTTGTCATAGAATAAATGATGGCTCTTGATCTGTCAAAGGCACGCTCATCTATATCCTCGTCCTTGATCTTGGAGCCGATACCGGGGATCATCCTGAGCGTATCCTTAAGGCTCCCCATTCTCGATATCTGGTCGAACTGATCAAGCAGATCATTGAGATCAAATTTATTCTTAGCGAGCTTCTTTTCAAGCTCTTCGGCTTTTTTTTGGTCAAGGCTCTGCTCCGCTCTTTCAATAAACGAAAGCACATCGCCCATTCCCAAAATTCTGGATGCCATTCTGCTGGGGTGGAAAGTCTCCAGATCTCCGAGCTTTTCGCCGGTACCGACAAATTTGATCGGCTTGCCGGTCACCGCTCGTACCGAAAGCGCCGCGCCGCCCCTTGTATCACCGTCAAGCTTTGTAAGAATCACACCGTCGATCCCGAGCGTTTCGTTGAAGCTTTTCGCAACGTTTACTGCGTCCTGACCCGTCATAGCGTCAATTACAAGCAGTATCTCGTGCGGGTGAACCGTGCTTCTTATATTCTGAAGCTCCTGCATAAGCTGCTCATCAATATGAAGTCTGCCGGCAGTGTCAAGGAACACATAATCATAACCGTGATCTCTTGCGTGCTTTACCGCTTCTTCCGCGATCTTTACCGGGTTCTCCGTTCCCATTTCAAAAACAGGAACATCAACCTGAGCGCCGACCACCTGAAGCTGTTTGATAGCGGCAGGTCTGTAAATATCACAGGCGACGAGCAGAGGGCGGTGACCCTCTTTTTTCAGTTTGAGCGCCAGCTTTGCGCTGTGCGTAGTCTTACCTGAACCCTGAAGGCCGCACATCATGATAACCGTGGGCGGATGATTTGCCTGGGCAAGCCTGCTCTCGCTGCCGCCCATAAGCTGCGTAAGTTCTTCGTTAACGATTTTAATTACCATCTGACCCGGCGTGAGCGATTCCATAACGTCCTCGCCTATCGCCCTGTCAGTAACGGATTTTGTAAAATCCTTTGCAACTTTATAGTTTACGTCCGCCTCAAGCAGCGCAAGACGAACCTCGCGCATAGCGTCCTTAACATCCGCCTCGGTCAGTTTTCCCTTGGCACGAAGCTTCTTAAAAGAATTTTCGAGCCTTTCCGAAAGGCCTTCAAATGCCAAAGCAATCAACTCCCGATCTTTTAAAATTAAAGCTGAGACAAATAATCAGCCGTGGATTTAATCTTTGATATATTGTCGTTTATTTCGCGCGAAAGGCTGTGATTCAGATTATAATCATTGATAGCCTCTGCGCACTGCGTTATTTCATCAAGTCCTTTTTTCATTTCGGTAAACCGCTTCGCGAGCCCCAGCCTGTTCTCCATATCAAAAAGCTGATTCTCCGCGCGTTTGATCGCGTCGCGCACTCCCTGACGGGTGATGCCTTCATTTTCAGCGATCTCTGAAAGGGATAAATCCTCGTTATAATAGTAAACAAGAAAATCATGCTGCTTCTTTGTCAGCATTTCGCCGTAAAAATCCAAAAGAAAAGAAACCTCAAGATTTTTCGCCACTTTTATACCCCTTTCTCCCTTATTCCACCTGATGTGTGTAAAGTGTTTAATCTTTACAGCAAGAGATATTATACATAACCCGAAGCCATAAGTCAAGGGATAGTGGGAACATTTTTCCCACTAAAATTTTTACGAAAGCTATTGACACAAAATATTGAAATCCTTTTCACAAAGCGCTACCAAATATCGTGGTATATAAAATGCGCGGAAACATTTCTGCTCCGCGCTTCGGTCATATCTCATTTAAGATGCGCAATCGTTACGCCCGATTCACCCTCACCATAGACGCCGAGGCGAAAATCGGCAATGTTTTTATGGTGCCTAAGCTCCTGCTGCACCGCCGCACGCAGCGCGCCGGTGCCTTTACCGTGTATGATTCTGATTTCATGCATGTTGAGCAGAACACATTTATCAATAAACAGCGTCAATTCATGCAGAGCTTCATCCACCGTCTTTCCGCGCAGATCGATCTCGCTGCTTATATCAGAATCGGTTTTAGACGTTGTTCTGTAAAGCACTGCGGGTTTACTCTGCTTCGGCGGCTCTTTCTTTTTTGTAAGCATAAGATCCGACATCTTCACTCTTGTTTTCAGCATTCCCGACTGAACAAGAACGTTGCTTTTGCCGACCTCGAGCACCTCGCCCTCTCCGATCGAGCGTATAATAACGGCGTCGCCCGGAACAACGGGTCTCGGCAGTTTATAGTCCTCATCCCACGCATCTGCGAGTCGGCGGGGATTAACGGTCTCTTCCATCTCGCCGAGCCTGTTTTTGATCTCACGCCTTGTTTTTCTTGCCGTTTGGGCGGCATTGGAGGCATCGGCTTCTTTTTTCAGCTGATCGAGCCGCAAAAGGAAATCCGCGCTCTGGCGCTTTGCCGAGGAAATAATCTTTTCCGCCTCTCGTTTTGCCTTTTCAAGCTCATTGTTCACAAGCTGAGCTGCCCTGTCTTTTTCAGACTGCGCTTTCCGCTTCATTTTGTCCGCCGTTTCAACCGCGCGCTGAGCCTTTTCTTTTTCGTTCTCAAGCTCCCGGCGTGTTTCCTCCAGCTTTTCAAGCACGGACTCAAAAGACTTGTTCTCGCTGCCTACAAGGCGTTTGGCTTCGTCTATAACAGATTTATCCATTCCGAGATGTTCCGATATCGCAAAAGCGTTTGAACGTCCCGGAACGCCTATGAGAAGACGGTAAGTCGGTCTTAGAGTCTCAACGTCAAATTCACAGCTTCCATTCGTTACACCCGGCGTCTCAAGCGCATAGGCTTTCAGTTCGGCGTAATGCGTTGTGGCCGCGATCTTCGCCCCTTTCGAGCGCAATTTTTCAATGATCGCGACTGCAAGCGCCGCGCCCTCCACAGGGTCTGTTCCGGCGCCGAGCTCGTCTATGAGAACAAGCGAATTTTCATTCGTCTCTTTCATGATTTCGATTATATTCACCATATGTGACGAAAAAGTGGAGAGGTTTTGCTGGATGCTCTGCTCATCCCCCACGTCAACAAGGATCTTTTCAAACACGGATATCTCCGACCGATCCGCGGCGGGAATCAGAAGACCGCACATTGCCATAAGAGTCAGCAGACCGATCGTTTTTATTGAAACCGTTTTTCCGCCTGTATTGGGACCCGTTATGACAAGCGTGTCATACTCGCCGCCGAGCGATATGTCAACAGGCACTGCTTTTTTTGGATCAAGCAGAGGATGACGCGCTTTTTTCAGATCAATATATCCGTTTATATTGAGCAAAGGTCTTGAGGCTTTCATTTTATAGGCAAGGCGCGCCTTTGCGAATATCAGATCGAGCATTACAGCGCTCTCGTAAGAGCATTTTATGCTTTCGGAAAAATTTCCTGCCTCTGCCGAAAGTTCGAATAGTATGCGCCTGATCTCCTCGCGTTCACGGCTTTCAAGTATTTTTATCTCATTGTTGGCGTCAACAACAGAGACCGGCTCGATAAACACCGTTGCGCCGGAGGAGGACATATCGTGAACAAGGCCCGGCACATCCGAGCGGTGCTCAGCCTTTACGGGCACTACGTATCTGCCCGAACGCTGCGTCACGATGGGTTCCTGAAGAAATTTCTGATAATGTGTGCTGTGTATGATCGAATCGAGCTTTTCACGCACGGAATTGGATTTTGCCCTCATCTTGCGCCGTATCTCATAAAGCTCGTCCGAAGCTCTGTCCGCGATCTCATCTTCGGATAGTATGGAGGAAAAGATTTTTTCCTCAAGATATTTATTCACCGTAATGGAATCAAAAAAGAAATCGAGCTTTGTCCCCACAGAACTGCAGTGCCCATACCACTCATAAAGCGAACGCACCGCCCTCAGCGTTCCCGCGATTGAAAGCAGCTCGGAAGTATTGAGCTCTCCGCCGGCAGCAGCGCGGCTGACCGCATTATTTACATTTTTCAGCCCCGAAAACGAAGGTCCTCCGAATCTCGCTATCAGAGAAAAGGCATCCTCCGTCTGAGAGAGCAAAAGCTCCGCTTCGCCGATCTCAGCAGCAGGCACAAGCTCCGCCGCCTTGCTTTTCGCATCATCGCTCGCAGCTTCCTGTGCAAGCATGTTAAGCACGGAGCCGAGTTCAAGTGCATCATAATGTTTATTCATTTCAACCTGTTAATCCTTTATAAAATTCAAGCGCAGAGAGTTTTCTCTGCACAACAGACAATGTGTATTTTTCCGTTATCTCGCCAAGCAGTTTCAGATTTTCGCTGCTGAGCGAAAAGCCGAATATTTTTTCCGGCGCCGTAAGGCATATGAACCTCACTGCCGTTATTACCGTTTTCGGAACGGGCACAGCACCTGCTTTGGGGCAGTTCTCACAATATATCCTGCCTTCCGATGTATCAAAATACATCAGATCCGTTTCATATGTACCGCAGTTATCACATGCCAGCACGGACGGCATATATCCGCCGAGACAGGCAGACCTCAGTTCAAAAACAGCCTTGACTTGAGCCGGTTCCCTGCTCCCCTTGCAAAGAAGATGAAGCGAATTCAAGGTGAGCCTTAACAATTCAGAACAGGGCTGTTCCTCCGCGCCCATCTCAAACGCAAGCTGCGCGAAATACTGCGCCAGCGCAAGGCGCTCTATATCTTTTCTGAGACCGAAAAACACCTCAATAGGCTGTGCGTCATCAACAACAAAGGCGTCTTTTGTTCTATAAAGCGAAAAATCGCTGTACGCAAAAAGCGAGGTCGCTCCGGCAGCATGACTTTTTATCAGCTTCGCACGGCGCACAAAGGCTCTTACGAGTCCGTAATCAGCAGTAAGGAGAGTAACTAATCGGTCACTCTCCCCTGTTGTCTGCTCCCGTATTACCAAGCCCTTTGTAGTTGTTTTCATCGGAAACCGCCTTTAATTCGTCCTCGTGCTTTTTATATTCGATATAATCCTCCGCTCTGCCCGTTTGGGTAAAGCGAAGCCAAAATTCATCCTGCATCATTACCACCGTTTTTATTTTATCCTATGGCGGCGGCAATCATTTGTGCCATTTTAAACCAAACGGCTAAAAAGGGCGAAAAACTCAGTCTTCAAGCCCAAAATTTCTGATCAGTCCCTCTTTGTTTCTCCAGCCCTCTTTGACCTTCACCCAAGTGTGAAGATTCACCCGGATATCAAAAAAGCGTTCCAGATCCTGCCTTGCGAAAGTTGATATCTTTTTCAGCATAGCGCCTTTTTTGCCTATGACCATTCCTTTGTGCGATTCGCGCTCACAATAGATAACAGCGTCGATATCCAATATCGCCTTATCCTGCCTCTCACGCATCTTTTCTATCGCAACGGCAATGCCATGAGGTATCTCCTTATCCATGAGCCGAAGAATCTTTTCCCTAATGATCTCGGCTGCAATCACTCTTTCCGGCTGATCGGTAAGCGTGTCATCCGGGAAAAAGTGCACGCTTTCAGCGGCAAGCTTTTTCATTTCCGAGATCAAAATATCCAGACCTTCTCCCGTTTCTGCCGATACCGGAACGGCTGCGGTAAAATCATAATACCGATACATTTCCGAGACTCTGCCGAGAAGCTGTGCTTTTTCGCTGACTGTATCTATTTTATTAATCACAAGAATCGCGGGGATTTTTTCCTGCCGGAATTTGCTTATAAGCTCAAGCTCTTTCTGATCGGGTTCGCCTTTCGGCTCAACTACAAACAAGACCGCGTCCGTGCCCGTTATGCTGTCTTTTACAGCGGTGTTCATAATTTCTCCAAGCTTGTTGTGCGGCTTATGAAAGCCCGGTGTATCTGTAAAAACAAGCTGCGTTTCATCCAAAGTGAGCACACCCATGATTTTTGTTCGCGTCGTCTGCGGCTTGGAGGAAACAATGGCAATCTTTGTGCCGAGCAGTTTGTTCAGAATGGATGATTTGCCGACATTGGGCTTTCCGGCAATCGTAAGAAAGGCGGATTTTGTTTTCATCATTCGTCTCCCATATAATAGCTGTTGTCTCGTTTCCAGCCGATCTGCGTGAGGACCGTTTCTTCCTTTTCACGCATACGCACAGCTTCTATTCCACCCGTCTCGTGGTCATATCCGAGCAGATGGAGCATGGAGTGGACCGTCAGAAATCCGACCTCTCTCTGGAGCGGGTGATTGTATTCCTTAGCCTGCTCAACAGCCTTTTCCATGGAAATAACGATATCTCCCAGCATTTTAGCGCCGGTATCCATATTTATATCATAATTGCCGTTTTCGCCGAGCGGAAAAGACAGAACATCCGTTTCCTTATCCATATTCCTGTAAGTTTTATTAAGCTTTCTGATCTCCTCATTATCAACAAAGCGAACGGAAACCTCAGCGGCGCCGTCAAACTTTTCAAGCTGCAGAACCGCATGGCAGCAGCGGCGTATGAGCAGTCTTATACCCGTGGGTATCTTCACTTTTTTCTGCGAATTGGAGATGATTACCTTTACGCTGTTCATAAATTATTTTTTCTCCTCATTCTCATATTTTTCATAAGCCTTGATAATTTCCTGAACCAGCCTGTGGCGGACAACATCCTTTTGCGTGAATCTGCAAATCTCAATATCATCAACATTTTTCAGGATCCGCATAACGCGCTTCAGACCTGATTTTTTTCCGCCGGGCAGGTCTATCTGTGTTATATCGCCCGTTACCACCATTTTGGAATTGAAGCCGAGTCTTGTTAAAAACATCTTCATTTGTTCTGGCGTGGTATTCTGCGCCTCATCAAGGATGATGAAGCTGTCATCAAGCGTTCTGCCCCTCATATAAGCGAGCGGAGCGACCTCAACGGTTCCGCGCTCCTGATATCTTTGAAAATTTTCAGCGCCGAGCATTTCAAAAAGCGCGTCATAAAGAGGTCTCAGATAAGGGTCAACCTTGCTTTGCAGGTCGCCGGGCAGAAAGCCGAGCTTTTCGCCCGCCTCAACGGCAGGTCTTGTTAGGATTATTTTGCTGACCTCTTTTGCCCTGAACGCGGTCACCGCCATAGCGACGGCAAGATAGGTCTTTCCTGTTCCGGCAGGACCGACGCCGAATGTAATGGTATTGCCGCGGATTGCCTCGCAGTATTTTTTCTGCCCGAGTGTTTTCGCCTTGACAGGCTTGCCCTTTGCGGTTATGCAAACCGTATCCGTAGCCATAGAGAAAAGCTTATCCTCATTGCCCTCTTTAACAAGGCTGAGCGCATACCTGATATTTTGATCGGACAGCGTTTCGCCCTTGTTTATAAGCACAAGCAGACTGTTCACCGCTCTTACGGCGAGGGAAACATTTTCAGCGTCTCCCACAACCTTAAGGCTTGAGCCACGGCTGATGATCGAAACGCCGAATTCTTTTTCGATGATCTTAATATTTTCGTCAAACGAGCCGAACAGGCTGACAGCCTGCTCCATCGCGTCCAGATTTATAATCTGTTCAATCATAAATATATCTCTGCCTTTAATTTGTTCTATTTATTATAATCTTTTTTAAAGTATTTGTAAAGTGCCTTGATTTAGCCCGTTTTTGCGTTTATAATGAAAAAAAGAACGGATGATATAAGTATATGGATTTAAAGATAAAAGAAACGGATGTGTGGGATTTTCTTTCCGAAGACAAAAAGCCGGTTGTGATCTACGGAATGGGAAACGCCGCGGAGAGAATCATTGACCTGCTTAAAGAAAAAGGCATAGAAATCAGCGATATTTTTGCCAGCGATGAATTTGTGCGCGGTCATTCCTTTCTAGGTTACAAGGTGCTGAAATACGCTGATATATGCGAAAAATATGAGGATTTCAATGTAGTGCTGGCATTTGCCACACGCCTACCGGAGGTTATTGAGAACATCAGCAGGATAAACGCAGAGCACCGGGTTTTCGCCCCCGACATTCCCGTTGCCGGCGGCGGATTATTTACCGGGAAATATTTTGAGGAGCACAAAAACGAATTTGAAGAGGTCTTCACCCTTCTTGCCGATAACGAAAGCAAACGCGTTTACGAAAACGTTATAAATTATAAGATAAGCGGAAAGATCGGTTATCTTCTTGCCTGCTGCGAATATGATAAAAATAAAATATATTCGGATATTCTGAAGCTCTGTGATAACGAGATCATCATTGACGCAGGAGCGTATGACGGCGATACGATCAGAGAATTCACACAGTTCACAAACGGGCGATACAAACATATTTACGCCCTTGAGCCTGACGCTAAGAATTTTAAAAAGCTGACAAGAAATACAGCTTCCATGAAAAAGATCAGTCTGTATAACGCGGCGGCGTGGGACAAACGTGAAACACTGATATTTTCCGCTAAGGCAGGACGCAATTCAAAACTTTCCGCTCAGGGAAGCACAGTTGATGCCGTTGATATTGACAGCATTGCCAAAGACGGCGCAACGCTTATAAAAATGGATATAGAGGGAGCGGAGATGAAAGCGCTGTGCGGCTGTGAAGAAACCATCAGCAAATACAAGCCCAAGCTTTATATCTGCGCCTACCACAGAAACGAGGATCTGTTCGCCCTGCCGCTCAAAATACGAAATCTCAACAGCGGCTACAATATCTATTTCAGACACAGCGCTTATATCCCCGCATGGGAAAGTAATTTTTACTGCGTCTAAAAGGAGGAGCAAAATGCCTGCGGCAGTAACGGAATTTTTTGAACAGTACAGTTTTTATATAAACATAGCGCTCGGCGCAGCGGTCTTCATTGCGCTTACGGCGCTCAGAAACAAAATAGCCGATCTTTTGCTTAAAATCTTGGCAAAACTCTTTTTCGCCAAAAAGCCCGAAAGGCGCGAAGGATTTATTTCAAGCCTCAAACGCCCGGTGGCGTTCTATTTTATCGTGCTCGGCGCTTTTATAGGCGTTATGATCAATTACCGTCATTCGGCAATAGTGGGCACATTTAAAATTATCTCTATCTTATTTGCCTGCTGGTGTGTGATCAGCTTTGTTTCAGATAATCTTGAAGCTTTTCTAGGCTCAAAAAGTCAAGATCCCAGAGTTAACAACATCGCCGTCAAATTTATTTCAAACATCCTGAAAGTGCTGACAGTATGTATTGCAATAGTAATGGTGATCTCGGAACTCGGATACAATATAAACGGACTGCTTACGGGACTCGGCGTCGGAGGTCTTGCCGTTTCCCTTGCAGCCCAGGATTCCATAAAGAGCATCATTTCAGGCTTTGTGATTATGTTTGACCGGCCTTTTGATGTTGGTGATTTTATAGAGACGAATGAATTTTCAGGCACGGTTGAAGACATAACCATGCGCTCAACAAGAGTCCGTAAGCTTGACGACACTATAATAGTGGTTCCGAATACAATCATTGTAGATGATCTTATTACAAATTACGCCAAGCTGAACAAACGCCTTGTTGATATGAAAATAGGACTGCTTTATTCCACCACGGACAGTGTTCTGCACAAATGCATAAACGAAATAAACACGTTTCTCGAAAACCATGCAAAAGTTGAAAACGAATCGATACGTGTTCGCTTTGTTGAATTCGACGATTCTTCCCTCAACATTCAGATAAGGTGTTATGTTGATATCATCGGACTTGAGGATTACTACGCATTCTGCGAAGAGCTCAACTTTGCGATAAAGCGGATCGTTGATGACAGCGAAACGGATTTTGCTTATCCCACAAGCAGTATTTTCATCGAAAACAAAGATAAATGCGATAACGTCTGAAAGCGCAGAAAGGCTTCACTATGAAAAACATCATTTTTTATTTTTCGGACCAGCAGCGCTGGGACACAGTAAACGAAGATCTGACGCCCAACCTTATGCAGCTTGCCGAAGAAGGCGTACTGTTTGAAAACAGCTTTACCTGCCAGCCTGTATGCGGTCCGGCACGTTCCTGTTTACAGTCGGGAATGTATGCCACCGAGACAGGATGCTACGTAAACGGTATTGCGCTTCCGAATACGATCACCCCGCTTGCAGAATATTTTAACCGCGCGGGATATCAAACGGCTTACATAGGCAAATGGCATCTCGGTTCAGACAGATATCCGGGAATCGGCGTTCACTGTGAAAAAACGGCTATACCAAAAGACAGGCAGGGCAAATATCAGTATTGGCGCGCCGCAGACTGTCTTGAATTCACTTCGCACGGCTATGACGGGTATGTTTTTGACGGTGACGGAAACCGGCTCGATTTTAAGGGATACAGAGCGGACTGCATAAATGATTACGCGCTTGACTATCTTGACAAAAGAGATAAGGATAAGCCGTTTTTTATGTTTATAAGTCAGCTTGAGCCGCACCATCAGAATGACAGAAGCTGTTACGAGGGCTATAAAGAGACCGTTGAAAAATATCGGGATTACCCCTTGCCGGACGATCTGACATTTTTAAAGGGCGACTACAAAGAAATGTATCCCGATTATATTTCTGCAATAAACAGGCTTGACTACAATGTGGGCAGACTTGTTGAAAAGCTTAAATCGCTCGGAATATATGAAGATACAATCATCATTTACACCAGCGATCACGGCTGCCACTTTAAAACAAGAAATCTGGAATATAAGAGAAGCTGCCACGAAAGCAGTACGCACACGCCGCTTATAATCAAGGGCGGCGGCTTTGAAGGAGGAAAAAAAGACAAACGCCTTGTGAGCCTGATTGATCTTCCCCCCACAATGCTGTCTATGGCGGGGATCAAAATACCGCCGCATTTTAAAGGTCTGGATCTTACAGCGCAGACCGACGATCCCGAGACCCGGCGCAAATGCGTATTTATGCAGATAAGCGAAAGTCAGTGCGGCAGAGCCGTCAGGACGGACCGATTCAAATACTCCGTACGCGATATCAAACCCTCCGGCTATCTTCACGAAAGCAGCAAAGTCTATTTTGAGGACTATCTTTACGATTTAAAGAAAGACCCGAATGAGAAAGAAAATCTGATAAAAAATCCGCGATATGCCCACATACGTCAGGAGATGAAATATCTGCTGATCGGCGAGATGCAGAATGCCGGTGAAGAGATACCTGTCATTCTGCCGACTGTAATCAAGCGGAAGAAGTAATATTAAATTACACAAAAAAACAGAATCCCCACTGATCGTACACAACAAAAAAATATCCGCCTGTTTATGCAGGCGGATATTTTTTACCCCTTATTATGAATATGGCTTTAAAGCCTTTTCATTGAATCAAGCCTCTTCGGATGAAGACGGGAGTTCACCTTCAGCCTCGGAACGCTTTTTAATCAGTTCGCCGAGTATTCTCTCATGCTCTTTATCGGAAAGCGCATATTTCAAAGTCGGAATAGCTGAAAGAATCATGCCGACAGCGATCGGAACCGAAATCAGGAAGAACATGATCATTGCATATTTTCCGTCATTATATGTAACGAAGCTTTCGCCGTTTGCAAGCGCCTCGTTCATAACGGCTATATTCTTATCAGAGAAGCCTACGGCTGCATATGCAGCGGACTGAATCAGCGCCGCTATACCGCCTGCAAGCTTTGTGATAAAGCTCTGACCGGAGAAGAAGATGCCGTCCGGACGTATGCCGGTGTGATATTCCTCATAATCCACACAATCGGCAATCATAACAGACTGCATAACATTGATTCCGCCCATTGCAAAGCTTGCGAAGAAGAGAAGAACGCCTGCAACAATTACCCAGCCGATCGTTGTAAGATTTCCGTCTGCAAGGAAATAGGCAACGATAAGAAGGAAGAACGGAACAGCGCCGCCGATCGAATATGCGTTGTAGATGGATTTATTCTCAAATTTCTTAGAGAGGATCGGCGTTACAGCCATTGCTATAAACTGACCGGCAAACACACCGATTGCAATGATAGCAATGTTGAGCAGCATCATCCAGTTGATGCCGTCTTTAAACAGATTCATGAAATCGCCGTTTGCATAATAATATGTTATGAACGACATGGCAACAAGCATAAGAAGCTGAATGGGGCTTCTGAGGATACCTGAAATCAGAATCTGGCGGAAAGGTTTGCAAGTCCACATGATCTTAAAGTTTTCTTTCATGCTGCGGCGCTCTTCGGAGCTCTTGACTCTTTCGCGCGTGCCGAGACCCGCCAGCTCAAACAGCAGTGTGCTGATCACTGTAAGAACAACGACCGTTATGATCCAGCCGTATTTATTAGCGGTATCAAGATCATAGCCCTTTGAAGTAAACATACTTGAAACAACCTGGGCGATCTGAACAACAAGCACACCGATAGCGCCGACTCCGGCAGCCATACGCGCAAGACCGAGCAACTGACTTCTGTGATTCTGATCCTCCGTCATAAGGGAAGTGATACCCCAAAGCGGAATATCGCCTACAGTAAACGACATACCCCAGAGTATGTAAGAAACAGCCGCCCAAGCAATGATGAGTCCCTGCTGGAAAGAGGACTGTGCCTCAACATAGTTTCCGTTAACGAAGCAAAGAATCGTAATGAGACCGATGATCGGCGGAGCAAATATAAGATAAGGTCTGCACTTGCCCCATTTACTTTTCGTTCTGTCTACAATAGTGCCCATCATAGGGTCGTTGATGGCATCCCATACACGCGCAACTGTAACGATGACACCGATCGCGGCAACAGGAATATAAATTACATACTGCAAATAATAGCTTACCAAGCCCGTTGCAATAATATTGTAAATCATATTTTGCCCGAACATACCCGCAAGATACATATTGCGCTCTTTAGGCGTATAGGTTCTTAATTTTCTGCTTTCCATAAATTCACCTCTTGAAAAAACAAAACCCGCCCGTTCATTTTATAAGGCGGCAGATGTTTTTCCTTTCATTAATTTTGCCATATAGTATTATAACAGGTTACAAGGTGTAAAACAATTATTAAAAACATACAAACATGACTGCCGTTTGATGTGAATAATGACGAAAAAACGGCGCGCGGATGCGCGCCGTTTTGTAGATGCAGATACAGGTTGCAAAGTATTATGCCATAAAGCGGCGTATAACGCTTTCCATATCCTTGTAATCCATAATCCTTGGAACGGGATAGCCCGGATTGCCTTCTTTCAGCGCTCTGGTAATGAGCGTCGGCAGATCCTCTTCTTTTATCATGTCAAAGGTGGAAGGGATATCCATATCGGCATTGAGCTTTTTAATAGCTTCAATAAACTTCACAGCCTTGTCTGCCTGCGATGAGCCGCTGATGCCGACTACATCGGCAAGCTTTGCAAGCTGGGGATAGATGCAGCTTCCGTACCACTCAAGCACATACGGCAGAATGACCGCGTTCGCAAGCCCATGAGGAGTGCCGTAAAGACCGCCGAGGTTATGCGCAATGGCGTGCACATAGCCGACATAGGCACGTGTAAACGCGCAGCCGGCCCAGTATGAGCCTTTGAGCATATTTTCCCTTGCTTCATAATCCTTTCCGTTTTTATAAGCCCTTTCAATGTTGTCGAAAATAAGCTTCGTTGCCTTTTCTGCCTGCTCCCTGGTCTGTTTTGTGTTGCTTCTGCCTATGTAGGCCTCAACAGCATGTGTGAGCGCGTCCATACCTGTTGTCGATGTGATGTGCGGCGGCAGACCTACGGTAAGTTCCGGGTCAAGCACCGCAAATCTCGGACGAAGACAGATATCGTTGACAGCGTTTTTCTCATGCGTTTCAGGGTCGGTCACAACAGCGGCAACCGTTGTTTCCGAGCCGGTTCCGGCAGTGGTGGGCACTGCGAAGAACGGCGGCAGCTTTTTGAGTACTTTAAGATAACCCCTCATCTGGCGCACGGTCTTGTTCGGTTTTACAACTCTTGCGGCAGCAACTTTTGCGCAGTCCATGGATGAACCGCCGCCGAAAGCGATAAAGCCCTCACAGCCGTTTTGAAGATACATTTCGCGGCACGCCTCAATGTTGGGAATAGTGGGATTGGGCTGAACGCCGTCATAAACGACGTATTCAACGCCCGCTTCCGTCAGCTTTTCAAACATCGGATCAAGCAGGTGCAGACCCATAAGACCCTTGTCGGTAACAACAAGCACCTTGTTAATGCCCTTGCTCTTAATAAATTCCGGGAGCTTCAGCACAGAGCCTTTGCCTTCAAGAAGATGCGGCTCAGACCAGTCCAGAAAATTCATGGCAAGTTTGAAAGCACTCTGGTATATACGATACCAGCACTTTTTAATTTCCCAAAGCATCATTATTCCTCCTTTTCTATATAATACAGTACTATTTTACTAAAAATCGCCCTGCTTTTCAAGAGCCAAAGAGAAATTATTGAAAACACTTCCAAATAAAGGCGCGATATGTTATAATTATCAAAGTGAAAAACAAAAGCAGTACGGTTTTACGCGCGGATCTTCCGCCGAATAACAAAAACGCACAGGCTGTGCCGGCAACGGCTGACAGCCGGAAAGGCGAACACTTTATGAGCGATGCAAACCTTATTTTCTGCGGCAGCAGCCCGGCTTACCTGAAAGAAGAGCTTACAAAGAACAGCAATGAGGAAAACGGCGGTATAGCTTTCAGAATCCCGAGTCTGATCAACGCGAACGGAACTCTGATAGCTGCCATAGACAGAGCCTCGACAGGCGAGGACTGGGGATATATAGAGCTTGCGATCCGGAGAAGCGAGGACGGAGGAAAGACATGGAGCGCTGTTGAATCTATTGCCGCGCCACCGGCACGGGAAACGAGGATATCGTCAGACTGTTACGCCTCTGCGTTTTACATAGACCCCTGCATGGCGGTCGCCCCAAACGGAGACGTCATAATGATAGCCGATTTCTGGCCTGAATGTATGGGTCTGCACAGGAAAAAGCTGCTTGATAAAAAGAAGATTCCCTACGCTCAGCTAAATGGAAGAATGCGCCCGATCATTTATGACAGGAACGGGAATTTCTATTACATAGCCGAGGACGGCTCTGTGCTGGACAGTAAAAAGGAAAAGACGGATTATCGGGTCACAGAACCGACCGGTTCTCTCTATCGCAAAGAGGAATATCTTGGTAACATCTATCTAAACGGCGCCGTGGGCAAAAATGAGGCGGACGCCGTTACCACGTTCGGAGCGCCTCTCAAAGCGCCGAAAAGATGCTATGTGTTTATGCTTAGAAGCAGCGACAACGGCAAGACCTGGAGCGCGCCTGTTGACATAACCAATATGATACTCAGCGAGGATGACGGCACGTTTCTCGGCGTTGCGCCCGGCGTCGGCGTCACAACGGCAGACGGCAGAATCATCATGCCGCTCTACTCAACAAAAAAAGGCGCCGCGTCTATTTACAGCATAGACGACGGCGAGACATGGCACAGAATGACAAGGTGCCCGTATTCCGAAAACATAGACGAGTGGCAGATGATCAGCACACCTAACGGGGAAATACTCGGTCTCGGCAGGCAAAAAAGCTTCGGAAAGACCCCTGTTTCCATCTCCTGCGACGGCTCAAAGACATGGGAAAAGTGCAAAAAGACCGCACTGTACGCACCCAAGTGCCAAAAGAGCGTTATTACGGCAAACAGCTATGTATTTTGCTCCCATGCAAGCAAAAAAACCCGAAGCGACGGTGTTCTTTCAATAGGAAAGCTCAGAATGATAAAAGGTAAATATATGCATATAGACTGGTTTAAGGATGTGGAGATCAACAAGGGCTTTTTCGCCTATTCCTGCCTTGCACAGATCGACGACGATACGATCGGAATTTTGTATGAATCGCAGCCGAGCAGCTATATTGAATTTAAAACATTCAAAATAAGCGAAATCTGTAAAAATTGAAACAAGAAAACTATTTTCTATTGACACATGGTCAAATTTGGTATATACTATCATTGTTAACTGAAACTTGCTTTGCTTTATAAAAATGGATTGCCCAACGGTCAGATAATAAAGCAGAGTAAGCTATAGGTTGGCATTCTAGATCAATATTTGCCGTATTTTCAGCAAAAAACGAACAGATTGTAGTCTGCTCAAAAAGGAACAGCTTTCGACAACGGAAGCTGTTTTTTTAATTACTTAGACTGTAACCGAAAAAATCGCTCTTGAAATACAGTTGAATATGTATTATAATATATGGCATAAAGAAACGCTGAGACGAAGAAAAGTAGTCCGATACATCCTTATCCAGAGAGCGCGGACACGGCTGAAAGCCGCGCAGAGGCATATCGGGTGAAGTTCCCTTCCGAGCGGCCGTGCCGAAAGAAGCAGTAAGCGCGGACGAAACGAGCCCCGTTACCGGCTCAAAGAGTGTTTGCTTGGATTTTTCTTTGCAAGAATAAGGGTGGTACCGCAGGTAGTAACATACTTGTCCCTGTTTTACGGGGGCAGGTATTTTTTTGTTCCCGCAATATGCATTTCAGAAAGGAAGATTTGATGAAGACCCAGCTTGAGGAAATCAGAAACGCCGCGGCGAAAGCGCTTGAGGGCGCTGAAGCAGCGGAACAGCTTGAAGAGATCAGAATTAAATACCTCGGCAAAAAAGGCGAGCTTACCGCCATCTTGAAGCAGATGGGCAAGCTTTCGCCGGAGGAGCGACCCGTTATCGGTCAGCTTGCCAATGAGATACGCGCCGACATTGAGGACAAGATCGCCGAAAAAGGCGCGCAGATCAAAAAGGCGGAGCTTGAAAAAAGGCTGCTCAGCGAAAAGATAGATGTGACCATGCCGGGGAAACAGCCTGAGATCGGTCACAAACACCCCCTGACCATAGTGCTTGACGAGATTAAGGATATCTTTATGGGAATGGGATTTGACATTGCGGAAGGTCCCGAAGTGGAATACGATTATTACAACTTTGAGGCGTTAAACATTCCCAAGGATCACCCGGCGCGCGACACACAGGACACATTCTATATTGATGAAAACATCGTTCTGCGCACACAGACCTCGCCTATGCAGATCAGATTCATGGAAAACCACGAACCGCCTTTCAGAATGATAGCGCCCGGAAGAGTTTTCCGCTCCGACGCCGTTGACGCCACACACTCCCCTCTCTTTAACCAAATTGAGGGACTTGTGGTTGACAAGGGCATTTCGATGGCGGATCTTAAAGGCACGCTTGAGACCTTTGCAAAAAGGCTTTACGGCGAAAACACAAAAATCAGGCTCAGACCGCACCACTTCCCGTTCACGGAGCCGAGCTGTGAGATAGACGTTTCCTGCTTCAAGTGCGGCGGCAAGGGCTGCCCGATGTGTAAGGGAGAGGGCTGGATAGAGATACTCGGCGGCGGAATGGTGCACCCCAAGGTGCTCAAAAACGGCGGAGTCGATCCTGAGGAATACAGCGGCTTTGCTTTCGGAATAGGACTTGAAAGACTGGTTATGTTCCGTTTCAATATAGACGACATGCGTTTGCTTTTTGAGAATGATCTTAGATTTCTCAGTCAGTTCTAAGGGAGGTGCAATAAATGATTTTATCCAGAAAATGGCTTGAAGATTACGTTGACACAAAAGATATTTCAAACAAGGAATTCTGCGATGCCATGACTCTTTCCGGCTCCAAGGTCGAGGAATATAAAACCGAAGGCAGCGAGCTAGAGAACATCGTTGTGGGCAGAATCGATTCGCTTGAGCGCCATCCCGATTCGGATCACCTGTGGATATGCAATGTGAACATCGGCAAAGGCGAGGACGTTCAGATCGTAACCGGCGCGCAAAACCTTTCCGTTGGGGATTACGTGCCCGCAGCGCTTCCCGGCGCAACGGTCTACAACAGGCACGAGCACTGCCTTGAAAAGATAAAAAAAGGCAAGCTGCGCGGCGTTGAGTCAAACGGTATGCTCTGCTCCTTTGACGAGCTTGGACTCACGCAAAACGATTTCCCCTATGCTGCGGCGGACGGAATATTCATTCTCGGTGAAGACTGTGAACGTACACCCGGTCTTGATATCCATGAAGCCATCGGCTACAACGACACCTGCGTTGAATTCGAGATAACCTCTAACAGGAGCGACTGTATGTCCGTTACGGGACTTGCGCGCGAGGCTGCGGCAACTTTCGGCAGAGAATTCAGACTTCATGAGCCCGAGGTAAAACCGGGACACGGCGATGTAAACGATCACCTTAAGGTGCAGATCTTTGAGCCGGACAAATGCTACAGATACTCAGGCGCGGTCGTTGAGAACGTAAGAGTTAAGGAAAGCCCGCGCTGGCTCAGGGAAAGACTCCGCGCAAGCGGTGTAAGACCGATCAGCAATATCGTTGACATTACAAACTACGTAATGCTTGAATACGGCCAGCCCATGCACGCTTTCGACCTGCGTTATTTAGAGGGCAATGAAGTGAACGTAAGAAACGCAAAGAACGGCGAAAAGATAACCACGCTTGACGGCGTGGAACGCGAGCTGAATGACACAATGCTTGTGATTGCGGATAAGAATAAGCCGGTCGCTGTTGCCGGAGTTATGGGTGGTGAATACAGCGGCATTATGGATGACACCACCACAATCGTATTTGAATCCGCCTGCTTCAACGGAATATCCGTAAGAAGAACGGCAAAAGCGCTCGGTATGAGAACCGAAGCTTCAAGCCGATATGAAAAGGAACTTGATCCCGGTGCGACTATGCGAGCGCTTAAAAGAGCGCTTGAGCTTGTGCAGGAACTTGACGCGGGCGATGTTGTAAACGGCGTGGAGGATTGCTTTGTAAAACCTAAAGACGAAGTAAAGGTTAAATTTGATTACAAGTGGATAAACGATTTTATAGGTATCGATCTCAGCGAAGAGGAACAGAAGAAGATACTTGAAAAGATTGAATTCCGCTTTGATGACGACGGCAATATCATTGCGCCGCCGTTCAGAAACGATATTGAGCATATTGCCGATATTTCGGAAGAGGTTGCGCGTTTCTACGGCTATCACAATATTCCGAACAGGCAGCTCAGCGGCGTTGCAAACGGCAAACTGACAGACAGCCAGAAGTTCATCAAATGCATAAACGAAACGCTGATTTCCTGCGGCTGCAGCGAGATATCCACTTTCAGCTTTATAAGCCCAAAAGCTTATGACAGGATTCGCCTTGCGAAAGACGACGCCAAAAGGAATTCGGTCGTTATCATGAATCCGCTCGGCGAGGACACGAGCATTATGAGAACGACTATACTGCCGTCCATGCTTGAAGTGCTTGCAAGAAATTACAACCACAAAAACGCGTCGGCAAGCCTGTATGAGATCGGTACCGTATATGAGCCTACGCAGGCAGGAAAGCTGCCCGTCGAAAAGCAGAAAGCAGTTATTGGGCTTTACGGAAACGCAGCGGATTACTATACACTGAAGGGAATTGTTGAAAAACTGCTTTATACGCTGAATACTGCGGAATATGATATCGTACCCGTAAGTGACAATCCCACTTTCCACCCCGGCAGAACCTCCGAATTCAGAATCGGTGATCAGGTTCTCGCCACACTCGGCGAAGTCCACCCTGAGGCTGCGGAAAACTACGGAATAGACGAAAGAGTTTATATCGCCGAGATTGATGTGGAAACGGCTTACGAAAACAAAATGGCGGCAAGGACACACAAAGCGCTTCCGAAATTCCCCGCCGTAACAAGAGACCTTGCTTTTGTCTGCGACAGAGATATCCCCGTTCTCACTCTTGAAAAAGAGATTCGAGGTGCGGTCGGCAAAACGCTTGAGAGCGTTAAGCTGTTTGACGTTTACGAGGGCGAACAGATTGAGAGCGGCAAAAAGAGCGTTGCTTTCAATATTCAGATGCGCAGTGCAGATAAGACGCTTACAGATGAGGAAGCTGACGCTGCCATGAAGCGAATCGTCAAAACGCTCGGCAAAATGGGGATCAGCCTGCGTTCGTAATAAGTACCGTTTTGTGTACGCAAAAGCCCTTTATTTCACTATTTTAAAAATTTTTGTTGTAATTGACGTGAATTTTGTATATAATGGACTTGTATATAATTCAGCGGCGGAGGTGACTTTACTGTGACAGATAAAACAATGACTTTCAAGCTCGGAGACGACCATGAGGATTATATGAGGGATACGCTTACCCAAGTGTTTGACGCACTTAAGGAAAAGGGCTACAACCCCATTAACCAGATCGTGGGTTATATCCTTTCCGAAGACCCCACTTATATAACGACGCATAATAACGCGCGCAGCCTGATCCGCAGAATCGACAGGGATGAGTTATTGGCGGAAATGGTAAAGTCTTATCTTAACACTTGATCGCCGAAACAGGTCAAATAAATTTAAAAGGAGGGTTTTCTTTGGCGGAAACAAAAGATACATTTCTTACTTACAAAGGAAAACCTTTGGTAAGATGCGGCAAAACCATCTACTACGGCAATATGTCAGACCCGTATGTTGCCTGCTTTCAGATCCAGTCGGACAAGGAATTTAAAGATATAACGCTTTCCGAAAAAGTTCTTATTCAGATCATCAAAACAGATCCCGATTTGAGCATCAAGGAAAAGATCGTCAAAAAGAGTGAAAAGAAAGGTCTTTTCAATGCTCTTGATCTGGGTTCGGTCTGGCTTGAAAGAGAATTGAAAAAATAATTGCAAAAAAAATGCTCCTGTTTTACAGGAGCGTTTTTTATATCCGTAAACATTTTATTTTTCACTTATCAGCTTCTCAAATTCCTCGAGCGGGATAAACTCGTGTTCAAAACCGGCACGTGTTTTCCACTGCAGATCCTGATTTCCATTCGCAACAAGATTGGTGTCCGAAAGCGGAAGATAATAGGAGGTTTTACAATACTCCACCTTATAATTGTAAATTGCTTTTTGCTTTGAATACAGCACAGAATACAAAATCATAGCGGCGCAGCAACAAACGCCAAATACCATTGCGGGTTTAAAAATATGAATACCTGTCTGCTGCACCAGATCATGGACGATCATAAGAAGCGCCAAAACAAAGAAAAACAGCATCTGTTCACAGCATCTGAATCTACAAGGCGCAACCACAAGAAACGGCGCATAAGACATAAAGCCCATCAAGAAAGCGCCTGTTATGATTGTTTTATGCCTGCAGTTTTTAACAGCAACCATATACAACAAAGCAAGGAGCGGAATATAAGAAAGCAGAAACAGCACACAGAGCGCACCAACCATCATCATGGAATGCTCATCCGGAAGCCCAGCCTGATATTTGATTTGCAGATAGTGTGTATAAATACAAAGAATCGTATAAACAACACAGGAAAAGCCGAGAACGAGCATTTGTTTTTTTGATGCACCGAACTTTTTTGCACAGATGCAGATTACTGCCGCCGTTGCCGCAAAAAACACAAAAAACATAGACAGATAATACAGCGGATATTTTGCGTTTTCGATTGCAATATTCAAAGCGTTAGAGAGACCGCCGCTGAAGAGCGTGTTTCTGTAAGCAGGCGCGATCTGATAATTGAATGTGGATGACACATCAACATAAAAGCTGTAAAACAATATCGGAACCGCCCCAATGATGTTTGAAGCAAGTAAAACGACAGGCGCCGATTTCTTTTTTCTTTTTTTAATGAAAAAGAGAACTAAAAACAGCGAAAAAGCCGTATTTACCACAGTATTCGATTCCACGAAAAGCTGTTCGGCAAAGCCCGCCGCAAAAAGAGCGGCAAGCAGAAACGGATTCGGATTCTTATTTTCCCTGTACGCTTTTTTGAGTATCAACAGTGTGAGTACCAAAAGCAGCAGCGGAATAAAGTAATTGGCATACATTGCTATACGCACAAAAGTTTCGGCAAAGCACCAGACGGGTTTGAGTATAAAAAATGCCATCACAAAATGGCGGGCATGCCTGACATCCGTTAATTTTTCAATTAAAACACAGAACAGTGCCGTCAAAACAGACTGAACAACATAAAACCACTGCGGATAAAAGCTGAAAAAAACACCTATGGCATTACCTATAAATCTGCCGTTGCCGAAATAATACACATTATGTAAAAACTCATTTAAACTTGAAAAGGAAAGATAATTCTGAAAGTCAAGCTCGTCCGATCCCGGAAAGAAAAAAGAACTCATGAAAAAAAGAAGCATAACTTCAAGAGCAAACAGCATTCCTGAGATGATCTGTTCTCTTGAATGTGCCTTGATTTCTTTATCTTTAAGCATTATTTTCACCATATTTATATTATATTTTGTTAATTAATATTATATTTACGTAAAATATTAATGTCAAGAATATTTTATGTAAAATAAGAACAGACGATTATATAAAAAGCTTGAAAAGATATGGTAGTAAACAAATTAAACACAACTTAAGATTCAGATGAAAGCTGCCACCTCTCAGAAAATGCTCTCAAATATGAAAGCGGGGCATTAATCCCCCATTCTAAAGAAAGAAATAAAATAAAAAAGCCGCCGTGCAGCTAAAGAACTGCACGGCGGCTTTTGTCATAACCTTTAACAAAGAGATTTAATTATATCCTTCATTTCGTCCATATGTTTTTCCATATCGGCAACAAGCGCAAACTGGTTTCTTGCACGTACAAGATTGTGTTCGGGATATGCAATCTTAAAATATGTATCGCCGTTAAGGTAATCCGTAAGGAATCTCATTCCGCACTCAAAGGTCATAAGCAATGCGGAAAACGCCAAATTCTCTTTCTCACAGTCATTCAGACTCTCCCCTGCCTCTGAAAGGAATCCTTTTGCGTACGCCTTAAAATAATCCAGATCTATTGAGACCTTATCCAGATCGGGCTCGTCCTCTTCCGCAGTATTGGCGCCGAATCTTATGGAATCGCCGAAATCGTAGAGCGCAAGTCCCGGCATAACGGTATCCAGATCAATGACGCATACGGCGTTAGCGCTGTTCGCATCAAACATTACATTATTCAGCTTCGTATCATTATGCGTGACACGAAGCGGAAGCTTACCGCTTTCCACCAGATCCACAAGCCGCGGGCAATAATCCTTGCGTGCGTTTACAAACTCAATCTCCTCGGCGCATTCATTCACTCTGTTCGCCGAATCACTTTCGACCGCGGGCAGGAATTCGTTTTTATATCTGTAAGCCGTGTTATGAAAATTGGGAATCGTTTCGTACAGCGTATTCGCCGGGAAATCAGAAAGCAACCGCTGGAATTTACCGAAAGCAACTCCGCTTTGCCCGAAAAGCTCAGCGCTGTCCACACTGTTGTAGCTGACGGAATCCGAAACAAAAATATAAGCGCGGTAATAATCGCCGTCGTCGGTTTTATAAAATTTGCTGCCGTCGCGGGTTTTTATGAAATGCAGTGTTTCCCTGTTTTCATCACCGCCGTTTTTCTTGATCTCTTTTCTTAGATAAGAGGTCACGCTGAAAATGTTATCCATAAGGCGGTCTATATCTTTAAAGACATTGGGATTGACCTTCTGAACAACATACTTCCATTTTTTTCCTTCGTCAATATATTCAGCAAGATAGGTAGTGTTTATATGACCTGAGCCGAATTTCTCGCAGCTCTGTAACTCACCTTTAAAATCAAACTGCTTCAGCACTTCACTGAGATTTTCCAAGCAAATTCCTCCTTTGCATTACAAATGCCCGTCTGATAATTTTAACATATTCCTACGCTTTTGTAAACAAAAAAATACTTTAATATAAAATACCGATTTTTTTCTTTGAAACTATAAAGAAATCCCTGCGGCAAAACAGGGATTTCCAAGAAAAAGGAGAGTATTTATCATTCCCGTCTCAATGCGTCTATAGGGCTCATTTTAGCCGCTTTCCTTGCAGGATAGATTCCGAAGAAAAGACCTACGCCGCATGAGAACAAAAGCGCAACAGCAATAATTCCGATATTGATATTGGGCTGAATATTAATGATGGAACAGGCGAGATACGCGCCTGAAATTCCTATAACCAGCCCGATCACTCCGCCTATAAGGCAAAGAATTATGGATTCGGTAAGGAACTGCAGCGTTATGGTTTTTGTTTTAGCGCCCAGAGATTTACGTATGCCGATTTCACGCGTTCGCTCCGTGACGGAAACGAGCATAATATTCATAACGCCTATACCGCCAACTATCAGCGATATTGCCCCGACACAGGCTATAAACGCCGTGAGTACCGATACGATAATATCTACGAGTTCAACGTAAGTTGCCATATCCTCTGCGGTATACAGGTTGTCTGAATAATTGCCGTGCGCCGCTTTCAGATAGTTTACCGACGCGTTTCCGATCGCGTTATTGTTCGCGCCCTCCTCGCCGATTACAAAAACGGATGAAACCGTGGGTTCAGTACCCGTGAGCTGCGCAAGGGTGGTACAGGGCATAAAAAGAGCTATCGTAAGTCTGTTTCCCGTCTGAAACATCTCGCCCAAATTACTGCTTCCGCCCACACTTGAAACAAGCGAATCAATGTCGGCAACGCCGCACAATCTGATTTTCATCGTGCTTCCCGAAGAAGAGACCGTTATATTCTGCCCTACAACATCTTCATAACCAAACGCCATATCGGCGCTGCTGGTACCGATAACGGCAATGGGATTGGAAGCGTTATATTCCTCCTCGGTAAAGAATCTGCCGTATTTGGCTCCGTCCGGGAACATAAACTGAACATCTGAATTAACGCCGATGATCATTACTGTGGCTTCCTGGGCTGAAGAATCGATCGTGGCATTTGCAAAACCCATCATCATAGGCGAACAGTGATCCACGCCGTTTACACGGTTCTTAATATTATCAATATCATCCAGCGTTATATAATCGCTGTCCTGCGCCTGCGTTGCGTCAACAGAAACCATTACGGCGTTCGCGCCCATATCCTCTATCAAAGAGACTATATAATCCCGCACGCCTGTGCCCGCGCCGATAATCATGATAACGGAGCTTATACCTATAATAATTCCGAGCATCGTGAGCAGTGAGCGCATCCAGTTTGCCTTTATACATTTAATGGCAATTTTAAAACTTTCAGAAATATTCATAGCACGCTCCGATTATTCTGTTGTTACTCTTACATCAAAGGTATCCTCTTCATAATCAGAGGACGGAGTTGCAACGATTTGATCACCCACATTCAGTCCGCTTGTAACCTGATATACGGAATCCGAAACAGCGCCTGTTTCAATAAGTGTTTTCGTAACCGATCCCTCTTCGGCGTTGTAAAGATATACATATGTGCCGGTTTTTTCCAAAACAATGGACTCGATCGGAACAACAGTAATATTCTTATAATCGCCGACCTGAATCTCAACATCCGCGTCAAAACCGATAATGATATTTTCATCGGCATTGTCAACGGACACCTGAACTTCTACACCGGCTCCTGTTGAAGTAAGACTGGAAAGGCCACTGATTCCCGCCATTGAGCCGACGCTGTCAAGGAACGAGCCTTCAGAGCCGCCTGTAGCCGTTGGCGCTTTGGAAAGAACCTCACCGGTATAGGTTCCGTAAGCAGAAGTGATCGTTGCCGGCATACCAACCTTGACCTTGTGTATATCGTATTCGCCCAGTGAAAGCGTAACAACCATTCTGTCAAGATTTTCCAGAGTGATGCCGGAAGAGAGCATACTTGTCATCTCACCGGGATAAATATCGCAGGCGGTTATCGTGCCGTCAAAAGCGGCAGTCCACCCTGCCTCAAGCTCGGCGCCCGCTTCCTTAACAGAATCAAGCGCGCTTCCCGCAGTATCCATGATCTGTTTTTTTGCATAAACCGTTGTGTCCGAAGCCGCAAGCTCATAGATCTGCTTCTGAGCGTAGAGCGCTGTGAGTCTCAGTTCCGCAGCGGCAAGCTGAACGCTTGAATCACCTACTATGGACTGACCAATAGCGGACCAGTCTATTCCGGCAACGGCGGATTCTATCATATCAACGGCAACTCCGCTCTCAATGATAAGCTTTGTTTCGTCAATAATGCCCTGCTGAATCGCCTCCGATACTGCCTTACCAACTTCTTCAGCGATCTTTTCGGGAGCGTAATTGCCGCTTTCAAGCTCTGCAGCGATCTGTTCCATAACGACACGCACCATTTCATTTGTCTGCTGCACATCATCGGAAAGGGAAGTTATGGTTTCAACCAGATCCGTTAACGCGTCCATAGCGCCCTCAATGGTGGGCGGATATGTAACGCTCTCGGTCGTTGAGGTCGTATCGCTTGCAGACGTATCCTCCGGCTGTGTTGTTGTAGTTGTTGTGGTGGTCGTGGTGGTTTCCTCTGTAGTCGGCTCAGTGGTCGGTCTTGTAATATTCGGTCTCTCTGTTGTATAAGCAGTTTCGCCGCCCAGTTTCTGCACCGTCTTTTCAAGATCGCTGATCAGTGAATCCACTTCAGAAAGATTGGCTTTCGCAGTCTTCTGGTCATTGACGGACTGGCGGTAGCTGTTTCTTGCCTGATTATATGTTGAGCTGAGCTCACTGATCTGCGAATCAAGAGACGAAGTATCAAATGTAGCTAAAAGATCGCCCTCTTTAACCTGATCCCCCGTCTGAACAAAAACCTCTTTGACGGTCGCGACCGCGCCCACTTTATATTCCTTGGTCGTTCCGGCGGAGACCGTGCCTGTTGCGCTTACCGTTTCATTGATCTCGCCTGTTCCGATCGTGTTGAGCGTTACGGCAGTTTTCTGATTGGCGCTTGCCGCAACACCGATAACTGTTGAAAGTATCGCGATGACAAGCACTACCGCAACGGCAATAATAATCTTTTTCTTTTTACTGATTTTCTTAACTGTTGCCATTTTCAAGACCTCTAAACCCAATAATAATAAAAATATAATAAGGGGCGAAAGGCAGATATGCACTTCTCCCTTTAACACCCCTATAGTATAATTCCTATTTGTATAAAAGTCAACAACTAATTGTAAATTTAGATGAATTTTAACCTTTCGTTCACATTTAATTATTATTTGCATCAAGAGCGGCAATCGCGCGCTTTCCGATATCTTTTCTGTAATGCTTGTTTTCAAAATCGATTCTGTCAACAGCGGCATATGCCTTATCCAGAGCGGTTTTCAGATCGCTGCCGAGCGCTGTTACGCCCAGCACTCTTCCGCCGGAGGTAACAAGCCTGCCGTCTTTTATAGCCGTGCCGGCATGATAGACAGTTACACCGGCAAGCTGACCGTTAGCAAGACCTGTGATCTCCAGCCCCTTGGGATATGATTTCGGATAGCCGCCGGAAGCAATCACAACACAGGCGCAGGCATTGTCGGACCATTCAATATCAAGCTCCGAGAGCGTTTCATTCTCAATAGCCTCAAAAATATCCATTATATCCGTTTTAAGGCGCGGCAGCACTACCTGCGTTTCAGGATCGCCGAAACGGCAGTTGTATTCGATAACTTTAGGACCTTTTTGCGTTATCATAAGACCGAAATACAGGCAGCCCTTGAAAGTCCTCCCCTCTTTATTCATTGCCTCGATGGTGGGAATAAAGATTTTCTGCATACATTCCTCGGCAATCTCCGGCGTATAATACGGATTCGGAGAAACGGTACCCATTCCGCCTGTGTTGAGCCCCTTATCGCCGTCCAGCGCACGTTTGTGATCCATGGAGGATACCATGGGCTTTACGCATTTACCGTCCGTAAAAGCAAGCACTGAGACCTCAGGACCGGTCAAGAATTCCTCCACAACAACATGGTTGCCGCTTTCACCGAAAATCTTATCCTCCATGATCTCCTTAACGCCTGCCTCTGCCTCTTCAAGACTTTCGGGAATGATAACGCCTTTGCCGAGCGCCAGTCCGTCCGCCTTTATAACAGTCGGAAATTCATTTTTCTCTTTAATATATGAAATAACATCGGCAGGATTGTCAAAAACTTTGTATTCCGCCGTGGGAATCCCGTATTTGAGCATAAGATTTTTTGAAAAGACCTTTGAGCCTTCGATCATTGCCGCTGCGGCGTTCGGACCGAAGGTTCTGAAACCCTCTTTATTCAGCGCGTCCACCATACCCATAACGAGCGGATCATCGGGCGCAACAACAACAAAATCAGCTTTTATCTTTTTTGCAAGAGCAACAACGCCGTCAATATCGGTAGCTGACACCTCAGGATAGCATTCGGCGTCATACGATATACCGCCGTTGCCGGGGCAACAGGCAATTTCCGTTACCTTCGGAGATTCCTTTATCTTTCTGATAAGAGCGTGCTCGCGTCCGCCGCTGCCGACTACAAGTACTTTCATAATTTACACAGCCTTTCTTTAAACAGATTAAGGGCGCAGTGCGCCCTTGTAATTATTTGTTCTTATTTATTATCCTTGTCTCCTCCGCCTTGGTCTCAAGATCAATAAAACGCGTGAAAAGAGAAACCTTATTATCAGCGTTAAGATTGCTCCATATAAGAGCTGTAAACGCACCAATATCGTTTGTATCAACACTTACAGGCACCGGCTCGCCTTCAAAGGACGGAATCGGATTGCCGTCGCATTTATAAGTGTGGATAAAATGCGCCAGCCCTGCCTCTGCCGGATATTCAAAGAAAAATCTGAGACACTGCGGTCTGCCCATATTGGACTTGAGAATGGAAAGCACATAATCGCCGTTCGGTTTTACAACGCCGGAGATTCTGGGGGTATAATTGGGCGCGTCAGGCTCGAACTCACGGGTCAAAAGCGCATGGCGATAGCAGTGACCCTCTTTCATACAATCATAGATCGTATCGGTCTGATCGCCGTTTGTAACGATCGTCTTGCCGTCCAGTTTTAGAACAGGATTATATATAATAAGGCTTGGGTCTGTCATCTTTGACTCGTCAAACGCCTTGGTTCGTATGCCTCCCCTGTCATTCTCCTCAAATATCCTGTTACGGCTGTTTTCACTTCTGCCCATGATAAAATAGGCAATCGCCGCTTTTTTGTTATCGGGCGTTCTGCCCAGCACGATCCCCCTGCCGGGATATGCATTTGCCGAAAGAAGCTCGGCTATTTTTTTTATTTCCATAATCTCACCTTAAATAATTTCAGTTTTATTGCCTATGATCTTTATGCGTCCCTGACAGAAAAGAGAGACCGACTCAGGCAGAATCTGCCATTCACACTCCTCCATAACGCGTTTCTGGAGAACCTCCGGCGTATCGCCGTTCAGAACGGGCACAGCCTTTTGCATGATGATCGGACCGCCGTCGCATTCCTCTGTAACGAAATGCACCGTTGCGCCTGTCAGCTTAACGCCGCTTTCAAGCACCGCTTCGTGAACATGAAGGCCGTAAAATCCTTTTCCGCAGAATGACGGTATAAGTGCCGGATGGACATTCATCATTTTCCCGGGAAAAGCCTTGACGATCTGCGAATCCAGAATAGTCATAAAGCCGGCGTAAACAACAAGATCGGCATTCTCCTCCAAGAGCGCTTTTGTGACCGCCGCGGTATAGGAATGTATATCGCTGTAATCCGCTCTGGGGATAACCCTTGTTTTGATGCCGTTGCTTTCAGCGCGTTCAAGGGCATAGACTCCCGGTTTTGAAGCTATAACACAAGTTATCTTTCCGTTTTTTATTTTTCCGCTCTTTTGCGCATCGATAAGAGCCTGAAGATTCGTTCCGCCGCCGGAAACGAGCACAGCTATATTCAGCATATCTCAACACCCGTTTCTCCGGCTTTAATCTCACCGATAACAGCGGCGTTCTCGCCTTCGTCATTCAGTATTCTCACCGCTTCGTCCGCCTTGTCGGAATCCACGGCAATAACAAGCCCGGTGCCCATATTGAAAGTGTTATACATATCTCTTTCAGGAATATTGCCTGCTTTCTGTATAAGTTCAAATATAGGCTTTTTAAAGCACTTATCCTTTTCTATATAAGCAGTAAATCCATCTTTAAGCATACGCGGCACATTCTCATAAAATCCGCCGCCGGTGATATGCGAAATAGCGTTTACCTGAACCGATTCCATAAGCTTAAGCAGGGGCTTAACATATATCCTTGTGGGAGTCAGCAACTCCTCACCGAGCGTTTTATCAAGTGCATCATATTTTTTATCGATCGTTTTTTCGCTGATATCAAAAACTTTTCTCACAAGTGAAAAGCCGTTGGAATGAACGCCGGAAGAAGCAACGCCGATCAGCGCGTCTCCCGCTTTAAGATTTTCACCCGAAACAAGCTTGTCCTTTTCGCCGATTCCGACGGTAAAGCCGGCAAGATCATATTCCTCATCAGGCATAAGACCGGGATGCTCCGCCGTTTCGCCGCCTACGAGCGCGCAGCCGGCCTGCACACAGCCGTCCGCAACACCTTTAACGATCTGCTCTATTTTTTCAGGATAGTTCTTGCCGCAGGCAATATAATCAAGGAAAAAGAGCGGTTTTGCGCCGCTGCAGGCAACATCGTTTACACACATTGCCACACAGTCGATGCCGATGGTATTGTGCTTATCCATAAGAAAAGCAAGTTTTAATTTCGTGCCGACGCCGTCCGTGCCGCTTACAAGCACGGGATTTTTATAATCCGACGCGCCGAGTTCAAACATGCCGCCGAAACCGCCGATCGAGCCGATCACGCCGGGAATATTTGTTCTTTTAACATGAGATTTAATAAGTTCTACGGATTCATAGCCGGCAGTCACATCAACGCCGGCAGCAGCATAGCTGTCGCTGAAACTTTTCTGCATAATCTTAGCCTTTCCTTTTTCAGATTTCCTTAATTTTTTCCTGAAGTGCTTTGTCCTTTTCGATTACGGTGTCTGCCATATCGGCACGCATCTGCTTTAATTTCGCCGAAAGCGTATCATCACTGACCGCAAGGATTTCAGCAGCGAGCAGAGCCGCGTTCTTAGCAGCGTTTACGCCGACCGTCGCAACGGGTATACCCGGAGGCATCATAACGGTTGCGAGCATAGCGTCCATACCGTCCAGCACCTTAGCCGAGCAAGGGATGCCGATAACGGGAAGCGTTGTGCTTGCCGCAAGCACGCCGCCGAGATGGGCAGCCATTCCTGCCGCCGCAATAATAACACCGAAGCCGTTGTCAGCGGCGTTCTCGGAAAACGCCTGCGCCTGCTTGGGTGTTCTGTGCGCACTCATGACCCTGACTTCTGTTTCTATACCGAGTTCTTTAAGCTGTTTGATTGCCGGGGTAACAACAGGCAAATCGCTGTCTGACCCCATAATGATAGCTACCTTTTTCATTTTTCAACCTCCTGCTTTTATGTGAATATTTTACATTATATACGCATCTTTTTCAATAGATAATTAAAAAAAGAAAACAGCAGAATAACAAAAAGGAGCGTTCGTTTGAACGCTCCTTAATGAATATTACACAAGCTCGATTATGCACATCTCTGCTGCGTCTCCGCGGCGGGGACCTGTTTTAACGATACGGCAGTAACCGCCGTTTCTGTCCTCATACTTGGGGGCAATATCGTCAAAAAGCTTTTTAACAACATCTTCCTTTGTTACATATGCGAGAACGCGTCTTCTGGATGCGAGTGTATTTTCTTTACCGAGTGTTATCATCTTCTCGGTCATTGAACGAACTTCCTTGGCTCTGGTAACGGTGGTTTCAATTCTGCCGTTTTCCAAAAGGTGAGTTACCATTCCTCTGAGCATTGCCCTTCTGTGATCAGTGGGCCTGCCCAATTTTCTGGTACCCGGCATAGTCATTCCCTCCTTTAGTCGTCATCGTGACTGAGTGAGAAACCGAGCGACGCAAGCTTCGCAACAACTTCGTCAAGACTCTTGCGGCCGAGGTTTCTTACTTTCATCATATCTTCTTCGGATTTTCCGATCAAATCTTCTACTGTGTTGATGCCCGCTCTCTTAAGGCAGTTGAACGAACGTACGGAAAGGTCAAGCTCTTCGATCGTCATTTCAAGCACTTTTTCTTTTCCGTCCTCATCCTTTTCAACCATGATCTCCTGATTGCCAACCTCTTCCGAAAGGTCAACGAAGAGCTTAAGATGGTCGTTGAGGATCTTTGCGGCAAGCGATGCGGCTTCATCTGCCGGGATCGTGCCGTCTGTTTCAACATCAAGAACGAGCTTATCAAGATCCGTCTGCTGGCCTACACGTGTGTTCTCAACTGTGTAGTTAACCTTAAGAACGGGAGTATAAATGGAATCTATGGCAATTGTGCCGATCGGCAGATCCATAAGCTGCTTATTGCGGTCGCAGGGAACATAGCCTCTGCCGCTGTCCGCCGTAAGCTCCATAATGACCTCCGCGCCTTCATCAAGATAAGCGATGTGAAGATCGGGGTTGAGTATCTCAACATCCGAGCCGTGCTCAATATCTCCCGCGGTGATTTCGCCCTCGCCGCTTGCTTTGATATAAAGTGTTTTCTGGCTGTCATCGTGTATCTTGAGAATCACGTTTTTAAGGTTAAGAACGATTTCCGTAACATCCTCTTTAACGTGAGGAATGGTTGAGAATTCGTGCAGTACACCATCAATCTTAACGGAAGTGATCGCGTAGCCCGGAAGCGAGGAAAGAAGAACTCTTCTCATGCTGTTTCCGAGTGTTGTGCCGAAACCTCTTTCAAGGGGCTCAACAACAAATCTGCCAACGCTTCTGCTTCCCTGAGTAGATAAATCTACTATCTCGATATTCGGCTTATCAATTTCAATCATTTAAAAGCCTCCTAAAAAATATTTCGCTGAACCAAATAACAGAAATGATCAACTATTATTTAGAATAGAACTCAACGATGAGGTGCTCTTCAACAGGCGTTTCAATTTCTTCTCTTTCCGGAGCTCTGAGAATCTTGACCTGCATAGCATCTTTATCAGCTTCCATCCACTGCGGAACAGGACGTGAGCCGTTGCTTTCAACAAGATTCTTGAACTCATCGGTGGTCTTGCTGTTTTCCCTTACGGAAACAACATCACCGGCTGATACGAGATAGGAAGGAATGTCTACCTTATGCCCGTTTACAGCATAATGAGCGTGGTTTACAAGCTGACGAGCCTGCGCTCTTGAGCTTGCAAAGCCTGCCTCATAAACAACATTATCTAAGCGGCTTTCGCAAAGCTGAAGAAGATTTGTACCGGTAACACCGTCTTTTCTTTCAGCCATAAGGAAATATTTGTGGAACTGACTTTCGGAAACACCGTAGTAACGGCGGGCGCTCTGCTTTGCGCGGAGCTGCATTCCGTATTCCGAAGTCTTTTTACGATTCTGACCATGCTGGCCGGGCGCATATGAGCGACGCTCTATAGCGCATTTGCCTGTATAGCATCTGTCGCCCTTAAGGAAGAGCTTTTTGCCCTCGCGGCGGCAAAGCTTGCAGGCAGGTCCTGTATATCTTGCCATATCAAGTAACCTCCATTAAAAACTATACGCGGCGTCTCTTAGGCGGACGGCAGCCGTTGTGCGGGATAGGAGTAACATCTTTAATAAGAGTAACCTGAAGCCCAACTGTTTCGAGCGCTCTGATTGCCGATTCACGACCTGAGCCAGGTCCCTTAACATACACCTCAACTGATTTCATACCGTGCTCCATAGCGGCCTTAGCGGCTGTTTCAGCGGCCGTCTGCGCGGCAAAGGGAGTTGATTTTCTTGAGCCTCTGAAGCCCATTTCGCCGGCGGAAGCCCATGAAACCGCGTTGCCCTGCATATCTGCAATGGTTACGATCGTGTTGTTGAAGGTTGACTGAATATGAACTGTACCACGCTCAATATTTTTCTTCTCACGACGCTTGCGTGTGGCAGTGGTCTTTTTGTTAGCCATACTTGCTGTTTCCTCCTACAATTATTTCTTCTTGTTTGCTATGGTCTTTTTAGGACCTTTTCTTGTGCGGGCATTGTTCTTTGAGGTCTGACCTCTTACGGGGAGACCCTTTCTGTGGCGAATGCCGCGATAGCAACCGATTTCTATAAGTCTTTTTATATCAAAGGCGACATCTCTGCGCAGATCGCCTTCAACCGTTACATTCTTTTCAATGTAATCACGGATTTTGGAAACCTCATCCTCTGACAGATCTCTGCAGCGAGTGTCCGGATTGATTCCCGTTGCGTTGATAATCTGAGTAGCGGTAGTTCTGCCGATACCGTAAATGTAGGTAAGGCCGATTTCTACTCTCTTATCGTTTGGTAAGTCAACACCTGAAATACGTGCCATATTACTGTTTACCTCCGATTGTTAGTTCAGGCTCAGCCCTGACGCTGTTTGTGCTTTGGATTTTCACAGATAACCATTACTTTTCCATTGCGCTTTATAACTTTGCATTTATCGCAGATTTTCTTAACAGAAGGTCTTACTTTCATTTGAATATCCTCCTTTATTTACTTCGAGCGCCAAATGATACGGCCTTTTGTAAGATCGTACGGAGACATCTCGATTGTTACCTTATCACCGGGAAGGATCCTGATATTGTTCATACGAAGCTTTCCGCTGATATGGGCTAAAATTTCGTGGTTGTTCTGAAGCGTAACCTTGAAAGTCGTGTTAGGCAATACCTCAACCACAGTACCTTCAACTTCAATCATATCTGACTTAGACATCAATTTACCTCGCTGTGTATTTACGAATAAGATGTTAATTTTATCTGGAATCACATCGCGGCGTAATCGCCCGCAATTGATCAAGCTATCAGATCTTGGTCAGTATTACAGGACCGTTCGGCGTGACAGCTATCGTATGCTCAAAATGGGCGGAAAGCTTACCGTCCTGCGTAACGATCGTCCAGCCGTCTGAAAGCTGTTTTACCTTATAGGTGCCCTGATTGATCATCGGTTCAATTGCCAATGTCATTCCGGGTAACAGTCTGATACCACGTCCTTCGTGTCCGAAGTTGGGTACGCTTGGATCTTCATGAAGCTTTGTTCCAACGCCATGACCCACAAAATCGCGCACAACGCTGAAACCGCGTTCCTCGCAGTAGGTCTGAACCGCGTGACCTATATCGCCGATTCTGTTGCCGGGAACCGCCTGCTCGATGCCTTTGTAAAGGCTCTCGCGGGTGGTATCTATCAGCCGCTTTGCCTCGGGAGAGCAAGTCCCTGCAACAAAAGTGGCAGCATTATCGCCGTTATAGCCGTTTTTCGCAGCTCCCAGATCAATGCTGACTATATCACCTTCCTGAATGATACGGTCTTTTTTGGGAATGCCGTGGATAACTTCATTGTTTATGGAAATACATGCGGTGGCGGGGAAATCGTAAAGACCGAGGAAATTGGGAACAGCGCCTCTTTTCTTTATAAGATTATAGGCGATCTTATCTATTTCCTTGGTGGAAACACCGGGCTTTACAGCCTCTCCTGCCACCATTAATGCTTCAGCCGAGATCTGACAAGCTTCTTTCATCAGCTCCAGTTCTCTGCTGCTTTTAAGCACTACCATGTTAATCCTCCAATGCTTTGAAGACAAGGGCGGTTGTATCCGCAACCTCCTCCTGACCTTCAACAACAACAAGCTTGCCGAGTTTCTCATAGAAGTCCTTCAAAGGCTCCGTCATTTCATGATACTCTTTAAGCCTTGCAGCAACGGTTTCGGGGGCGTCGTCCTTTCTGAGAACGAGTTCGCCGCCGCACGCGTCGCATATGCCCTCATTCTTGGGCTTTTTATAAAGAATATGATAGGAATTTCCGCATTTGGAGCAAACGCGTCTTCCCGAAAGCCTTGCGGTGATCTTTTCATCCGGCACTTCAATATCAAGTACTTTGTCTATTCTCACGCCCATATCCTCAAGCGCCTGTGCCTGAGGAATGGTGCGCGGAAAACCGTCAAGAATGAAACCGTTTTCACAGTCCTTTTCCGCAAGTCTGTCTTTAATGATACCGATAACAACATCATCCGGAACGAGCTGACCCGCCTCCATATAGGATTTGGCTTTGAGACCCATTTCCGTGCCCGCTTTTAATGCGGCGCGGATCATATTGCCGGTTGAAACGGCGGGAATGCCATACTTTTCAACTATTTTTTCAGCCTGTGTGCCTTTGCCTGCACCCGGGGCGCCGAGAAGTATTAAATTCATGACCCTCACCCTTTCAATTAATCAAGAAATCCTTTATAGTGGCGCATCATCATCTGTGATTCAAGCTGACGCACAGTTTCAAGCGCAACGCCGCACATAATGATGATCGACGTACCGCCGAGGCTTACGGAGAAGCCGCCGTCGGTTCCGCCCTCGTTGAGCGGAGGGATAGCTGCGTCGCAGATGAGCGACCAGATGATCGGAAGCAAAGCAACGACCGAAAGCATTAAAACGCCGATAAGAGTAAGTCTCATAAGGACTCTGAATATATAGTCAGAGGTGGGCTTACCGGGACGTATACCGGGAATCGAGCCGTTGTTTTTGCGCAAATTGTTTGCCATTTCAATCGGGTTGTACTGAATCGTGCTGTAGAAATACCCGAAGAAGATTATAAGAATGAAGTACATTCCGGCGTACCACCATGAATCGCTCTGGAACGCGTTGAAAAAGCTTTCCCAGAAAGTGCCCTCATACTTATCGGCAGAAATAAACATCTGAACCGTGCCGGGCAGCGAAAGAATGGAGGACGCAAATATGATCGGAAGAACACCGCTCATATTAACCTTGATCGGCATATTTGTGGACTGACCGCCGTACATCTTGCGGCCGACAACACGCTTAGCATATTGGATCGGAATCCTTCTTTCAGAATTATCCATAAATACAATATACATAATCATAAGAAGGAACACGATGAATATTGCCGGTACAAGGAAATTATATACCATACGGCCTGTCTCAAGATAACCGATATACTGTCTGATAATAGTCGGGAATCTGGATACGATACCGGCAAAAAGGATGATTGAAATACCGTTGCCGATACCGGAAATCGTGATCTGCTCGCCGAGCCACATGATAACGGCAGTGCCGGCAGTGAGCACGATTACGATAACCAACGCCTGGAATACACCGGCAAATCCCGTGAACTGAGCGCCGTTCGCATCAGTCATGAGATAGTCATTTGAGCGAAGGAAGAAATAGTAAGCGACAGACTGAAGCAGACCGAGAACAACGGTAACAACACGTGTTATGGACGCTATTTTCTTTCTGCCCTCTTCGCCCTCCTTCTGGAGACGCTCAAGCGCGGGAATTGCAACGGCGAGCAGCTGCATGATAATGGAAGAGTTGATATACGGTGTGATCGACATAGCGAATATCGTACCGTAAGTGAACGCGCTGCCCGTCATAAGGCTGAGATAGGTAAGGATCGTGTTTCCTCTGCCCACCTCAATTTCACCTGCAATATCAAGGAACGGAACAGGTATGAATGAACCGATTCTGAAAATAAGGATAATGAATGCCGTAAAAAGCAGCTTTCTTCTTATTTCAGGAATTTTCCAGGCGTTAACGATGGTTTTAATCATTTACAGCACCTCCACCGTGCCGCCTGCAGCTTCTATCTTGGATTTCGCGGCTTCGCTGACAGCATTCACTTTAACATTGAGCGCCTTAGTCAGCTCGCCGTTTGCAAGAACTTTGATTCCGTCAAGCTCTTTTTTTATAAGTCCGCATGCCTTGAGGCTTTCTGCGTCAACTGTGGCACCGGCCTCAAATCTTTCTTCAAGTGAAGCAAGATTTACAACAGCATACTCCGTGCGGAAAATATTGTTGAAACCTCTTTTGGGAACACGTCTCTGAAGAGGCATCTGACCGCCCTCAAAACCGGGGTTACGGCTGTAGCCTGAACGCGCCTTAGCACCCTTGTGACCTTTTCCGGCGGTTTTACCCTGGCCGGAGCCGGCGCCTCTGCCGATTCTTTTTACAGCTTTTTTAGAGCCCTCAGCAGGAGAAAGTTCATGTAATTTCATAATTGCGCACCTCCTCTTATGCTTCCTGAGTCTCTACAAGGTGAGAAATCTTCTTGATTTTTCCCTTGGTCTGATCATTGTCCGGCTGAACGGTAACGTTGCCTATTTTACGAAGACCGAGTGAGTGGGCCGTGGCGATCTGATCTTTTTTGCAGCCGATCAGACTTTTGGTGAGTTTGATTTTAATATCTGCCATTGTTCCACCCTCCTTACTCAAATATCTTCTTTACGGACTTACCGCGAACTGCGGCAACTTCTTCTGCTGTGCGAAGCTTGGAAAGACCGTTCATCGTTGCTCTTACAACGTTATAAGGATTGTTGGATCTGATAGCCTTGGTACGGATATCCGAGATACCGACTGTTTCTACGACCGCACGGACAGGACCGCCGGCGATAACGCCGGTACCTTTGGGAGCCGGCATAAGAAGCACTTCGCCTGCGCCGAATTTGCCCTTTACATCGTGAGGGATCGTAGTGCCCTTAAGAGCAACCTTCATAACGTTCTTTTTAGCGTCCTCTATACCCTTGCGGATAGCATCGGGAACCTCGCCGGACTTACCGATGCCGAAGCCGACAAGACCGTTTCCGTCGCCGACTACAACAAGAGCTGAGAACTTATAAATACGACCGCCTTTAACGGTTTTTGATACACGGTTGATGGTTACAACTCTTTCTTCAAGTTCCATTGAAGACACGTCAATCTTTGCCATAAAGTATTATCCTCCTTCGTTAGAACTTAAGTCCGCCTTCACGGGCGCCGTCCGCAACAGCGGCAACACGGCCGTGATAAACGTAACCGCCGCGGTCAAATACGCATTTTTCAATGCCCTTTGCCTTGGCTCTTTCTGCCAGTGTTTTGCCGACAGCCTTAGCTGCCTCTACATTACCGCCGTAAGCGGTGAAATCCTTTTCAACTGTTGATGCCTGCGCAAGCGTTACGCCTGCAACATCGTCAATAAGCTGAACGTAAATATTGCTGAGGGAGCGATATACGTTGAGTCTTGGACAATCAACAGTGCCTGAGATCTTTCTGCGTACTCTCTGATGACGCTTTTTTCTTGCTTTGTTTGCATCTTGTCTTGAAACCATTGTAATTCACTCCTTCCCTTATTTCTTACCTGCTTTGCCTTCCTTGCGGCGGATATGCTCTTCAGCATATTTGATACCCTTGCCCTTATACGGCTCGGGAGGTCTCTTTTCGCGAACCTGAGCAGCGAACTGACCAACCGCCTGCTTATCCGCACCTGAAATAACGATCTGGTTTGCGGTGGGGCATTCGATCTTAACGCCTTCGGGAGCAGTCATTGTTACCTGATGTGAATATCCGAGGTTCATAACGAGATTGTTGCCCTGCATCTGAACACGGTAACCAACGCCGTTTACCTCAAGAACCTTTTTAAAGCCGTTTACAACGCCTTCAACCATATTGGCGATAAGGGCGCGAGTAAGGCCGTGAAGGGCTCTGTTTTCCTTTTCATCGTTGGGTCTGGAGCAGTTGATAACGCCGTCCTCAACGCTTACGCTTATGTTGGGGTGCTTATCCATTGTAAGAGTACCGTTTGGTCCCTTAACTGTAACGGTGTTGCCGCTGAGCGCCACATCAACTCCTGACGGAACCGTGATCGGCTTTAGGCCTATACGTGACATCCTTACTGCACCTCCTTACCATACGAACGCAAGTACTTCGCCGCCGACATTCTGCTTGCGCGCTTCCCTGTCGGTCATAATGCCTTTTGATGTGGAGATGATCGCCACACCGAGACCTTTCATGACCTTGGGCATATCCTCAACATTTGAATAAATGCGGAGACCCGGCTTGGAAACTCTGCGAAGACCTGTGATAACCTGTGATTTTCCTTCTCCGTATTTAAGGGTTACACGGATAACACCCTGTTTTTCATCATCAATAACCTTGAATGATTTGATATAACCTTCATCAACAAGAATCTGAGCAATTGCTTTCTTCATCTTTGACGCAGGAATATCTACTGTATCGTGCTTTGCCGAATTAGCGTTACGAATTCTTGTAAGCATATCAGCGATAGGGTCTGTAATATGCATTGATATTTCCTCCTTATAAATTTAGCAATTTCCCATATCTTACCAAGAAGATTTTGTTACTCCGGGGATCTCGCCCTTATGAGCAAGCTCTCTGAAGCATATACGGCACACGCCATACTTACGAAGATAAGCGTGGGGTCTACCGCAGATCTTACATCTGTTGTAAGCTCTTGTTGAATACTTAGCAGGCTTTGCAGCCTTGACTTTCATAGATGTTTTTGCCACGATATTCCCTCCTTACTCTGAAAACGGAGCGCCCAGAAGTCTGAGCAGCTCTCTGCCTTCTTCATCTGTATTTGCGGTGGTTACCATAATGATATCCATACCGCGAACGGCGTCGATCTTATCATATTCGATTTCGGGGAAAATCAACTGCTCCTTGATACCCATGGCATAATTGCCGCGGCCGTCAAAAGAGTTGGGGTTGATACCTCTGAAGTCACGAACTCTGGGAAGAGCCAGATTGAAGAACCTGTCAAGGAACTCATACATCTTATCTCCTCTGAGAGTTACCTTTACACCGATCGGCATACCTTCACGCAGTTTAAAGTTCGCAACGGACTTCTTTGCGCGGCAGACAATCGGTTTCTGACCGGTAATGACGCTGAGATCATTTATGATAGCGTCTACTACCTTTGAATTATCGCGGGCTTCACCGCAGCCCACATTGAGAACAATCTTGTCAAGCTTCGGGATTTGCATAACAGATTTGTACTCAAATTTTTTCATAAGAGCCGGAGCGATCTCGCTCTTGTAGGCTTCTTTTAATCTTGCAGCCATCGGTTATGTTCCTCCCTTTCTTAAAATTCGTTAGCGCACTGCTTGCATACGCGCTTGCCGTCTTTACGGCCTACACGGGTAGCCTTGCCGCACTTCGGGCAAACAAGCTGAACCTTTGAAGCATAAAGAGCAGATTCAACCGGAACGAGACCGCCCTGCTCGCCCATTTTACGGGGCTTAACATGCTTGGTAACGATGTTTACCTTCTTTACGATTACCTTACCCTCTTTGGGGCTTACGGCGATAACCTCGCCCTTAACGCCCTTGGATTTACCGCTGAGCACAACAACCGTGTCACCGGACTTAACAAACATTTTACTCATATTCCAGCACCTCCATTAAAGTACTTCCGGAGCGAGAGAAAGGATCTTCATATAATCCTTATCACGCAGCTCTCTTGCTACCGGTCCGAAAATACGGGTGCCACGAGGAGTTTTATCCTCTTTAATAATTACGGCAGCATTTTCATCAAAACGAATGTACTGACCGTCGTCACGACGTACACCTTTAGTTGTACGAACGATGACTGCTTTAACAACTTCGCCTTTTTTAACAACGCCGTTAGGTGCGGCTTTCTTGACAGAGGCAACGATCACATCGCCGATGTTTGCGTATCTTCTGCCGGAACCGCCCAGAACGCGGATGCAAAGAAGCTCTTTCGCGCCGGTGTTGTCTGCAACTTTAAGACGGCTTTCCTGTTGTATCACAGCATTTTCCTCCTTCGTACTGCAAAATAACACTTTGCATCTTGCAGTTATTATTTTAAAACTAAATATAATATCAAAAGCGACTGTAATTCGTAATGATTACTTAGCCTTTTCAATAATTTCAACAACGCGCCATCTCTTGTCCTTGCTGAGCGGGCGGGTCTCCATAATGAGCACCTTATCACCTACGCCGCAGGAATTTTCCTCATCGTGCGCCTTGTATTTAACCGTACGGTTAATGATCTTTCCGTAAAGCGGATGACGGACCCTGTCCTTAATGGTAACAACAACGGTCTTATCCATCTTATCGCTTGAAACTACGCCAACCTTTGTTTTTCTGAGGTTTCTTTCCATAACAAACTACCTCCTATCTTAAGAATTTGAGTCTGCAAGCTCGATCTCACGCTCAACGGTTTTGATGCGCGCAATATCTTTTCTTACAGCTTTGATTCTCATCGGGTTGTCGAGCTGGTTGATCGCCTGCTGGAAATGAAGATTGAAAAGCTCTTCCTTAAGCTCCGCAAGCTTTGCCGCGCGCTGTTCCGCGCTGAGCTTCTTTATTTCAGCTGCTTTCATTATTGCTCGCCTCCCTCTTCTTTAACTACGAATTTGCATTTGATAGGAAGTTTGTTGGCAGCAAGACGCATCGCCTCGCGCGCAACCTCTTCGTCTACGCCGCCGAGCTCAAACATAACTCTGCCCGGCTTAACTACTGCTACCCAGTAGTCTACGTTACCTTTACCTTTACCCATACGGGTATCGGCAGGTCTTGCCGTGATCGGCTTGTCGGGGAAAATCTTTATCCATACCTGACCGCCACGCTTTGTGTAACGAGTCATAGCGATACGGGCAGCCTCGATCTGTGCCGCTGTTATCCAAGCAGGCTCAGTTGCCTGAAGACCAAACTGACCGTAAGTTACCTTGTTGCCTCTTGTAGCTTCACCGGTCATACGACCTCTGTGCTGCTTACGGTGCTTAACACGCTTTGGTAAGAGCATTACTGATTTCCTCCTTCCCTACGTCTGCCGCCTCTGTTGTTATCCCTTTTGTTGTCTCTGCGGCGGGTGTAGTTATTTCTTCTCTGGGGCTTATTTCTGCTCTCGCGGAGAACCTCGCCCTGATAGATCCAAGTTTTTACGCCGATACGGCCGTAAGTTGTTGCAGCCTCGGCAGTGCCGTAATCGATATCGGCACGGATTGTCTGAAGCGGGATCGTGCCTTCTTTATAAGTTTCCGAACGCGCGATCTCCGCGCCGCCGATACGGCCGGAAACCTGAACTTTGATACCGCGTGCGCCGAGCTTCATTGTATTTCTGATCGCCTGCTTAACGGCACGGCGGAAAGAAACACGCTTCTCAAGCTGTGTAGCGATGCTCTGTGCAACAAGTGTTGCGTTCAGATCAGGCTGTCTGATCTCAATAATATTGATGAATACTTCATCGTTCTTTTTTCCAAGCTTCTTAGCGCAAATCGCCTTGAGCTTATCGATCTCTGCGCCCTGCTTACCGATAACCATACCGGGCTTAGCACAGTGGATGTTGATTCTTACGCGCTTTGCGTCGCGCTCAATCTCAACTTTAGGAACACCCGCGCTTTTGAGCGTTTCAAGCAGATACTGACGAAGATTGTAATCTTCAACAAGGATGTTGCCGAAATCGCCTTTCTTAGCATACCAGCGGGAGTCCCAGTTCTTGATAACGCCGATTCTTAAACCGGTTGGATTACATTTCTGTCCCATTTAACTCTTCCTCCTCGCTCAGTCTTCCATTTCCGAAACGGTAATGGTGATGTGTGATGTTCTCTTATTGATTCTGTAAGCCCTGCCCTGCGCTCTGGGGCGGATCCTCTTAAGAGTAGGACCTGCCGTTACATTGCAGTAGCTTACATATAATCTTGATACGTCCATATTATTGTTGTTCTCCGCGTTTGCCATAGCAGACTTAAGAACTTTTGCAAGCGGCTCAGTAGCAGCTTTGGGTGTGTGCTTAAGGATTGCCATAGCCTTGTCGCAAGGTTGATTTCTTATCAAATCAAGAACAATCTGAACCTTTCTGGGAGAAATACGAACATATGTTGCTTTAGCTGTTGCTTCCATAGTTTAATTCTCCTTTCGATTACTTCGTTGTCTTTGAGCCTGCGTGGCCGCGGAATGTTCTTGTGGGAGCGAACTCGCCGAGTTTGTGACCAACCATATCCTCAGTTACATAAACAGGAACATGCTTTCTACCGTCGTGAACAGCAAATGTGTGTCCTACGAACTCAGGGAAGATAGTTGAACTTCTTGACCAGGTCTTGATGACCTGCTTATCGCCCTTTTCGTTGAGAGCTGCTACCTTTTTATAAAGGCTCTCTTCAACGTATGCGCCTTTTTTAGTACTTCTACTCATCTAATCTTCTCCTTTCCTCTTATTTACCGTTACGACGTCTTACGATCATCTTGTTGGAAGCTTTCTTCCTGTTGCGTGTCTTATAACCGAGAGCAGGTTTGCCCCAAGGTGTAACAGGACCGGGACGGCCGATAGGAGCCTTACCTTCACCACCACCGTGAGGATGGTCGTTCGGGTTCATAACAGAACCGCGGACTGTCGGTCTCCAGCCCATATTGCGTTTGCGTCCGGCTTTACCGATCTTAACATTTGCGTGGTCTGTGTTTCCTACAACACCGATCGTAGCCATACAATCCACAGGTACATTGCGAAGCTCGCCTGAGGGGAGTCTGAGCAATGCATAAGGACCTTCAATAGCCATAAGCTGAGCGCTGTTGCCGGCTGAACGTGCGAGCTGAGCGCCTCTGCCGGGATAAAGCTCAACATTGTGTACGATCGTACCTACAGGGATATTCTTGAGCGGAAGCGCATTTCCTGCAACGATATCCGCATCGGGACCGGCAACTACCTTTGCGCCGATCTGAAGACCTTCGGGAGCAATGATGTAGCTCTTAACGCCGTCTTCATACTGAATCAGTGCAATGTGCGCGGAACGGTTGGGATCATATTCAATGGTCTTTACCGTTGCGGGCATATCAAACTTCTGTCTCTTAAAATCTATTACGCGGTACTTTCTTCTGTTTCCGCCGCCGCGGTGGCGAACTGTGATTCTTCCGTAAGAGTTACGGCCTGACTTTTTGCTGATGGGTTCAAGCAAGGATCTTTCAGGAGCAACTTTAGAGAGGGAAGAATAATCTGTAACCGACATATTTCTTCTTGAAGGAGTAGTCGGCTTATAATTCTTGATAGCCATTATTATTTTTCCTTTCTGAACAACTTTGCGAAGGGATGGCACCCTTCATACCTCATCATTCGAAATTTCTCTTAATTACTATTAAATGTATATACCTGAGCGGCAGATTACATCATATCGTTGAAGAATTCGATATCCTTTGAATCCTCGGTAAGAGTAACGATTGCCTTTTTCCACGAAGGTGTGTAACCCTTGTTCATACCCTGGCGGCGTTCGTGACCGCGGACATTCATCGTGTTTACCTTTGCCACTTTCGTTCCCGGAAAGACCTCTTCAACAGCCTTTGCGATCTGAATCTTGTTGGCGTCCTTCGCTACTTTGAAGGTATATTTTTTATTTACAAGCCCTGTCATAGACTCTTCGGTAATGATAGGCTTGAGAATGATCTCGTGAGCTGTTTTCATTACGCATATACCTCCTCTATTTTCTTGGCTGCTTCCTTAAGAACAACAAGGTTGTTGCAGTTGAGGATATCGTAAACACAAAGCGTATTTACTGTTGCAACCTTTACGCCCTCGATATTGCGGGCACTCTTGTAAATCGTTTCATCGTTTTCCGGCAGAACAAGCAATACTTTTTTGCCGGTCTTGAGTTTTGAAAGCATCTCGGCAACAGCCTTTGTTTTGATCGCTTCAAGCTCAATCTTATTTAATACAAGCATTTCGGATTCCGCAACCTTTGAAGAAAGAGCAGACTTCATAGCAAGTCTCTTTACCTTCTTGTTTACGTTGACCTTGTACTTTCTTGGCTTGGGACCGAGAGCGATACCGCCGTGTGTCCACTGAGGGCTTCTTGTTGAGCCCTGACGAGCACGGCCTGTTCCCTTCTGTCTCCAAGGTTTAGCACCGCCGCCTGAAACTTCGGAACGAGTGAGAGTGGACTGGGTGCCCTGGCGCTGCGCAGCAAGATAGCTTACAACAGCAAGATGCATTGCATATTTATTCGGCTCAATGCCGAAAACGGAATCCGCAAGATCAAGCTTAGAAGTTTTGCGGCCTTCCTGGTTATAAACCTGAACCTGTGCCATTTTTATCTCTCCTTTCGTTAAGCTTTAACAGCGTCTGCGATAACAACGATTCCGCCCTTGGGACCGGGTACGGCGCCCTTAACGGCGATAAGGTTGTTTTCATTGTCTACCTTTGCAACCTTAAGGTTTTGGATGGTTACTGTTTCGTGGCCGTAATGACCTGCCATTTTTCTGCCCTTAAATACTCTTGAAGGACTTGAGCAGGCACCGAGCGAACCCTGATGACGCGCGTTCGGACCAGTACCGTGGGACTCACGGAGTCTTGAGAAATTCCAACGCTTGATCGCACCGGCTGTTCCATGACCCTTAGAAGTTCCCTTTACGTCAACCGTTTCGCCCTCTGCAAAAGTCTCTGCCTTAATGATATCGCCCACGTTGAGCGCGGAGCAGTCATCAAGACGGAACTCTTTGAGCGTTTTCTTCGGAGCAACGTCATTTTTTGCGAAGTGACCTTTGAGCGGCTTGTTGAGCTTGCTGAGCTTAACGTCGCCGAAGCCCACCTGAACGGCCTCATAGCCGTCGTTCTCAAGCGTTTTCTTCTGCGTTACAACGCACGGACCGGCTTCGATTACCGTTACCGGAATAACTTTGCCGTTTTCGTCGAAGATCTGAGTCATTCCGATCTTCTTTCCGATAATACCTTTTTTCATAATTTTTCCTCCTTGGTTATTGGTTGGTTTCCCAACTTGACCTCGTCAGGCGCGATTATAATTTGATTTCGATTTCAACGCCTGCCGGGAGCTCAAGACTTGTCAGAGCCTCAACCGTTTTATTTGAAGGTCTGAGAATGTCGATGAGTCTTTTGTGTGTTCTCTGCTCAAACTGTTCGCGGCTGTCCTTATACTTGTGAACCGCTCTTAAAATCGTTATAACTTCCTTTTCCGTGGGAAGCGGAATAGGACCGCTTACCTGCGCACCGGTAGCCTTGGCAGTTTCAACGATTTTTTCTGAAGCCTGATCCACAAGGTTATGGTCATAACCCTTGAGTCTGATGCGGATTTTTACTTTGCTTGCTGCCATTTACTTTTCCTCCTGAAAAATATTGGTGCGAGACTTTACCTTTTGATTCATTCCACCCATCCGCGTGTTTCAAAGCCGCCCATTTAAAAACCGAATGACAGACGATCATTCGGGCAGCCTTTGCGGAAAGCAGACATACGCAAGCTATCTGCAAAGGAATGAATAAAGGTATGATTTCGCCCGGTTTAAAATCGGACATACTCCGCCGAAATTCCCGCTTTGGGTCAAGCGCCACCTCCGGCATCATCGCATATCTTTTGTGTGAAAACCATATACTACAATAAATATAAATATATAATATATGCCTTTTCACACGCCTGTTTATTATATATTAGCAGAAGCTGTTTGTCAATAGCGAATTTCCAAAAAATATAAAATTTTTTTCGTTGTTTTTCACAAACTTTTTATAAAAATATCGTTTATTTGCACAATTATTTTATATAAAAACCGCGTCCCCTTTCGGAGACGCGGCAACACACCCAACCGTACTATAACAATACGTTTTAAGATGCATTATTTAGATTTAGGATTTTCCTATAAACAAAACATTCAGGGATGATTCTTCCGAGTGGAAATTGTTATTGCTCGGAACAGCGTTGATAACTGTCGGAACGGAATCAATAACAACAGGTACGGATATAACGGCTGTTACCTTCTGATTGGGAGCACTGAAGCTGTGCTTGTAAACAGCACCGTCTACAAGCGTGCCGTTCTGATGGATTCTTACCGTATAGTTTACAGGGAAATAATTATCGCATTTTGAAGAGACAACACTGTTATAATTGATCTGATAGATACCCGGTTCAACAATAATAACATCCGCCGAGCCGTCAGCGTGTGTCAGCGCCGTGCCGGTTATCGTTGGCGTTGTTGCAAAGGAATACGGCACTGTTGCCGAAGATTCCTGAACAGCGAAATTGTGTGCCGTTATAGCGCTGGAGGCAAGTGTTGCGCCTGTAGCACCCGTGGCGCCTGTTGCGCCCGCTTCGCCGGTGGCGCCAGTTGCACCCGTGGCGCCTGTTGCGCCCGTAGCTCCTGTGGGACCTGTTGCGCCGGTAGGACCCGTGGGACCTGTCGGTCCCGTTACGCCTGTAGGACCTGTTGCACCGGTAACGCCGGTTACACCTGTTACGCCCGTTGACCCGGTGGCACCTGTTGCACCCGTAGCGCCCGTTGAGCCGGTTTCTCCAGCCAGACCGATGGGACCCTGCGCACCTACCGGACCCTGCGCGCCGGTTGCGCCCGTAGCTCCTGTTGCCCCGGTAGCGCCTGTCGGACCTGTGGGACCTGTTGCGCCTCTTACGCCCATAGGGCCTGTTGCTCCTGTCGGGCCTGTGGGACCCGTGGGGCCCGTAGGACCGCCGGCAGGACCTGTAGGGCCGGTGGGGCCTGTTGCGCCTGTATTGCCTTTGCAGCAAACAGTGCAGGAACAGCCCTGGTGACCGCGCGTGCAGGAAGCGCAGGCTTCTTCTTTGTCAAAACCTTTATAAATAGTCATATTTTACCCACCTGTTAGTATTTAAAGTCGATACATAAAATGTATCTGTACCATTATATTCCAAAAGCCGGTCACCCGTTACCGCGAAGCGAGGCGAAATAAGCTTTATTGTGCAGATATGCCGCAGATGCCGGCTTTAAAGAGCCTGCGATCTCATTATATCTTTGAGCCGCTTCGACATTGCCGGTGCGGTCAAAACACACAGCAAGCTGTATTGCCGGAATATATCCGTAACAGTCGGAGTTCACGAAAGCGCCGCTTTTTGAATCCGGCTCCATACTAAGCGCTGTTTCAAACCAGAAACATGCCTGGGCAAAACGTTTTTCCAGCATAAGAACATTGCCTATTTCGCAGCATATCTCAGCACGGGGTGAATCATAAATAAACGAACGGCAAAGCGAATCGAACGCGCCTTTGGTATTCCCTAACTGAATATAACAGTAAGAAAGAATCTTACAGGCTTCTATATCGTTTTCTATCCACCCTTTGTTTTCTTCAAGAAAGTTATTCAGCACCTCTGCTGCGCGCTCATACCGCCCATGATAATACAGCTCTCTGCCGAAATAAAATTCATCACGTGGGGTAAACGGCTCGCCCAGCCTTTCCTGCTCTAGATAAATATCCAGATTACGGGTGCTGTATTCTTTTTTTACCGATCTGTGCGTTACGGCAGCGTCGGCATACAGAATTTTTCCGCCGTATTCGATCGCCTCATGCACCCTGCCCTTCCATACAAAACCGCAGCTGCGTCTGACTATTCTTTCCCTGTAAAAGGAAAACGCAGGGTTTCCGTTTTCATCAAAAGCCGTGTTGTAAGGAAGCATAATCACATCAGCCGAGCCGTCCGACTCCAGCATAAGAGAACGCAGCTTCTCCGCGTCCTCTTTACGCATAACGTCATCCGCATCCAGCCACATTATATAGTCACAGCCGGCTTTGGAAAAGGCGAAATTTCTTGCCGCCGAAAAATCATTGCACCATACGAAATCATATATCTTATCGGTAAAACGTGCGGCTGCTTTTTTTGTGCCGTCGGTGCTGCCGGTGTCAACAATAATCATTTCATCAACCATGCTTTTTACGCTTTCAAGGCAGCGCGCAAGCACCTTTTCCTCATTTTTCACAATCATACATAAGCTCAGAGTCTGCAAAAAATCATCCCCAAGGCATAATATGAAAACAGCAAAAAAATGTGAAAGCCGTCTCTGCAAACTTGAAAATCATAACCACCAGTTAAACTGGTGGTTTGCACAGGCCCTAAAAGGGCCGCCT
>OIXR01000030.1_pt1 | contig 138829 bp, 137 predicted proteins | sample 1587831 | NCBI WGS metagenome assembly OIXR01 (sample SAMN03283263) | human gut metagenome | biome: human-associated habitat; material: feces | host: Homo sapiens | place: USA | collected 2013
CAACGGCGAAATTCGGCGCAGATGACAGCCGTAGCGATGGCTACATTCAAAGACTCTGATGTTTCTCTTTCGGGTGGAAAGCTTGGAATATAAAGTTTTTGATTAATCAACTTTTCTATTTGCGGACGTATTCCGTTCCCTTCGTTCCCCATCACGATGATTCCGTTTGCCGACAATTCCTTTGTGTACATGTTTTCTCCGTCGAGGAATGTACCGAACAACGGAATTTGTCTTGCCGCCTGGGCTTTCAGGTAGTCTTCCAGTTCCGTGTAATGGACTTTTACATGTGCCAGTGCGCCCATTGTGGCCTGCACAGTCTTCGGACTGAAGACATCTGCGGTGTCGGGGCTGCAAACGATATGTTCGATGCCGAACCAGTCGGCAAGGCGTATGATGGTTCCGAGATTTCCAGGGTCCTGTATGCCGTCTAAAGCTAAAACGAGCGAGGTAGAAGGATCGGCTTCGTCGAGCGACCAGTCCGGGCGCTTGAACACGGCAAGTACATCCTGCGGGTTTTTCAAGAAACTGGCTTTACGGATGTCATCCCCTTCCGCTTCCAATAGTTCTTTCGCCGGAATGTTTCCCTGCATCGCCATCCAGGATGGTTTGGCGAGAATCAGTTCGCATTCGAAAGCAAACATCATGTCGGCAACCAGTTTGTTTCCTTCGGCAACGAATGCATTCAGTTCGTTCCGATATTTCTTCATTTCCAATGAATGGATGTACTTTACTTTCCCCTTGCTTAGCATCTTTACTCTTTTTATGCGGCAAAGGTAATTGGTTTTTACGATTTATGATTTATGATTTGTGATTTATGTGTCGTTGATAAATCATAAATCATAAATCATAAACCACATTTTATTTTTACATTTGCGTGCGTAAAAACTTGAATGATGAAGGGAATCCAAACACTATATTTCATTTGTTTCCTATTGTTGTTAATCTCCTGTAGCTCGACAAAATATGTAGGCGAAGGAGAATACCTGTTGGACAAAGTGGAGATTGTGTCGGATGGCAAGACTTATAAAAACAGCGATTTGAAGCCTTATTTGCGCCAGCAACCCAACTTTAAAGCATTCGGGCTGATGAAATGGCAGTTGTTCGTGTATGATTGGTCGGGCCGGAACGAGAAGAAATGGATCAATAAACAGCTTCGCCGGATGGGAGAGGCTCCCGTCATTCTGGATACGACGCTGGTAACGCAGTCGGTTGACGAGTTGAAACGTTTCTTTATCAATAAAGGATATATGAATGCCGAAGTCTCGGCTTCTATTGATACTTCACGAGTCAAAAAGGCTGTCGTGACCTATAGGATCGTCCCTAACACTCCTTACCGGATTCATAATTATTCGATGGATTTGAGCGATCCTAAGATCGATAGCATTGCTAAGCTCAAACCGCCTCACCGTTCCGTGCTGGCTTCGGCTTTTCGTACTTATTCCGACGATTATACTTCTCTGATAAAAGACAGTGCCTTGTTTGACCGCGATGTGCTGGACAAGGAGAGGCAACGCATTACGACTTTGCTTCGTCGGCGTGGTTATTATGCTTTCAACCGGGATTACCTGTCTTATATTGCCGATAGCTCTTTGAATCGGAATATCGTAGATTTGGATATGCTTCTGAAACCGTACCGTTTGCAGAAGCCTGACGGGACGGTGGTCGACACGTTACATCGTCAGTATTACATTAAAGACGTTTCGATTGTGACCGATTATGACCCGTTGACGTTAGAGGAAAACAACGCTATGCCTTACGATACGGTTCGAACTGACGGTATTGATATCCTATACGGCAAGAACGGCAGAAGTATCCGTCCGGGAGTCTTGCGCAAGAGCAATTATATCATGCCGGGACGCTTGTATAACGAGCGGACGGTGGAGCAGACCTATTCTTCGTTTGCCACGCTGCGTGCTTTGCGTAATGTAAATATCCGTTTTTCGGAGGTCGAAGAGAACGACACGATGAAGCTTAATTGTACGATCTTGACTTCTCCCGCAAAACTGCAAGGTTTTGGGGTCGATCTGGAAGGGACGAATTCGGCAGGGGATTTTGGATTTGCTTCCAGTTTGAGTTATCAGCACCGAAACTTGTTCAAGGGCTCGGAGGTTTTTTCTGCTAAAGTACGCGGTGCATACGAGGCGTTGACCGGCAGCCAGTCGGAAGGAAACAACTTTTGGGAATTCGGTGCGGAAGCATCTGTTTTGTTTCCCCGTTTCCTGTTCCCCTTCTTGCATGAAAATTTCCGTCGTAAGATTCGTGCAACGACCGAACTGAAGGTGAACTACAGCATACAAACACGTCCGGAATTCAAAAGAGCCATCGTCTCTGCAGGATGGAATTATATCTGGCAGGAGCGGAGCAATATGCAGGCGCGCCATGTGTTCAAGTTGTTGGACATTGACTATGTGCACTTGCCGAAGATAAGTCAGTCGTTTAAAGATTCGTTGCCTGAATCTACTTTGCTTTACAATTTTACCGACCAGTTTATTGTCGGTTCCGGTTATACCTATTCTTTTAATAATTATGATCCTCAGAATCGTTTGAGGAATACGCATTCCGTTCGCTTCTCCTTCGAGATGGCAGGCAACTTGCTGTATGGGCTTTCCCGTCTGACTGGTGCGGATAAGGATGACGAAGGGCGCTATAAATTGTTTGGGATTAATTATGCCCAGTTTGTGAAAGGGGATATAGATTTCAGTAAAAGTATCGTGTTGGACAATCGTAACAAGTTGGCTTTCCACATTGGTATCGGAGTCGGTTATCCGTATGGTAACTCGAAGATGCTACCGTTCGAACGCAGCTATTTCTCTGGAGGTGCAAATAGTGTCCGCGGTTGGTCCGTACGTTCGCTCGGTCCCGGTAGCATGCCGCTCGATTCGGTCAAGTCCTTTGCCCAGCAGATCGGTGATATCCGTCTGGATCTGAATTTGGAATACCGAACGAAACTATTTTGGAAATTCGAGATGGCGGCCTTTATTGATGCCGGTAATATCTGGACTTTCCATAAGGATGAGAGCCGTCCGAACGGTAACTTCGATTTTTCCCGTTTCTACAAAGAGATTGCCGTCTCTTATGGATTAGGTCTCCGCCTCGATTTCGATTTCTTCCTGATCCGTTTCGATACCGGTATGAAAGCCTATAACCCGCAGGAAAGTGGCAGAAGGAAATGGGCTATCCTGCATCCGAACTTTGGCAGTAACTTCGCGTGGCATTTTGCGGTGGGATATCCGTTCTGATTTTATTTCCTTCTTTATGTAGTTCGACTACATATGAATTTAGGAGGAAAAATAACAAAAATATTTGCTTGTTAAAATAATATTACTACCTTTGCACCGCAAATAAGGATGGTTCCGTAGCTCAGCTGGATAGAGCAACGCCCTTCTAAGGCGTGGGTCGAGCGTTCGAATCGCTCCGGAATCACTCTCTTATAAGCATTGATAATCAGTCTTTTACAGACTTTTTCTTTCCAAAAGAGTCTTGCAAATCTTTAAAAAAAAGCGACAAATATCCGGGATTCCAGCTATTTTGTTTGTCGAAATGTTTGTCGCAAAAAATTTAAAGAATATGGCAACACTGAGATTTTCGGTTTTGTCGACAAGACAAACCTCAAAAAAAACATTTTTGATTTATTTAACTATTACCCATAAAAGGGAAGTCCGATATATTTCTACCGGATATGAAGTTGATGACTTGTATCAATTCGACAAAGGGAAGGTTGTTTGCCGGAAAGATGCCCAAGTCATGAATCAGCGATTGGGCTATGTACTATCTGAGTATCGGGAAAAATTGGATGCGATAGATAATCTTGATATTTACACATGTTCTCAAATTAAAGAGATTTTAGAAGGACGGCATAAACAGGAAAGCCTAACGACCATCAAGGAGTATATGGAAAAACGTATTACTCTGTTGCGTAAAGAAGGCAGGGATAGTTATGCTGATATGAATGTTTATACGCTTGATAAAATTATTTCTATAATAGGCAATATTACCCTACAAAGCATATCGCCAGTTGTGATCGATAAGTTTATCAGAGGGATGGGAAAGTTAAGTAATGCCACAAAACAAATGCGTCTTACACATCTAAAGGCTTGTATCAATGAGGCAATCCGTGATGGACTGGTGAAATATGATGTGCATCCATTTGCTTATGTCAAAATGCCAAAGCCGTCAGTTAAATTGTTGGACATTACAATTGATGAATTTACGTTGATCATGAATTTAAAAACACGACATAAGAAGTTGACACTTGCTCGTGATCTATTCCTGCTCTCTTTTTATCTGGGGGGCATGAATCTTGCTGATATTGTCAGAAATGAGTTTGATCGTGATACGATCAGTTATGTTCGTAAAAAAACGGCAAATAAGAGGGAGGGAGAAAAGATTGTAACTTTTACGATCCCAGAAGAAGCAAAAAAAATCATACGGAAATATATTTCCAGAAATGGAAAATTGAATTTTGGCTACCAGTTTACGTACAGCAATTTTCAGCGTTACGTGAACCATTGTTTGAAAGAGTTGGCGAAAAAATTGGGAATTAAGTCAAACTTAAGTTTTTATTCAGCTCGAAAAACATTTTCTCAGTTTGCCTTCGATCTTGGTATCCGTACGGAAATAGTCGAATATTGTCTGGGGCAGTCTATGAAGGAAAACAGACCTATTTATAATTACATTCGGATAATGCAGAAACAGGCTGATGCAGCTATACGAATGGTTATAGATTATACGAATGATCCAAGTAAGTATGAATTGAAGGTGTTGGTTTGTTAATAATAATCCCGCCGGCGATATTACCGGCGGGACATCCAAACGTGATACGCTGGGCACGAAGCCTCAACATGTGGGTCTATGTTATTTATGTAGCAATATTATGAAGCGACAGATATTCTTGTATGCTTATTGATTGTTTCCCAGATTCGAACGTACGCCTTTCGATTTTCTTCTTTAAAGTCAATCCCGGTATCGTCGATAAATATTTCATGCGCCAGAACCACATAATCGGTATTCTGTACATAGATAGATAACTCCGATCTTTCCGGCCGGGAAGAGACAGATATTATAATGTCACTCTTTGCGATCAGTTTCTCGATCATGATTCGCTGGATTCCTTTTAATACATCTAATGTTGTCATAATATTAATCTCCATTATATCTATTGTTAGCATAGTAATTTGTCAGTGTGTTAGCCATGAAAGCCATAGAACAAGTACCAACATTGCGTTTAGCATCCCGGCTTTCGCATTGCTTCTTATTCAAGTTGAAAAGCTGGTACATCTTCATCGCCTTGTCATAGGAACTTCTTTCGTCCTTCCAAGCCTCTTTTAGGCATTCGCTGAACGTCAATACATGATTGCGGTACTTCTTGCCAGCCTTGAACATTGACCAAGCTGATTTCATTACTCTACTTTTGTTATACTTCGGTGCTTCCATTGTCTTGTTGTCTTATTATTATGATGCAAATGTAAAGTATGTGCTATTCATTTACAAGCGTTGTGATAATTAAATGCTATTCTTTAACTTTAATTATGAATAGTATATGCTTTACACTTGAATGAGCGTTGTATTTTTGTCAAAAATCAATGATTAATTATGAGTCATAGAATTAAAGAACTGATAAAGGAAAAAGGATATACGCAGCAAGAATTTGCTGATAAATTGGGTATAACAAGGGTTGGACTATCTCAGTTAATTAATGGAAAACCTTCATATCCTACTCTTGAAAAAATAGCAACGGCTTTAAATGTTCCTATGTGGCAGTTATTCGCCTCTTCAGAAGAAGTTCACCCAAAAAGTGACTCTTTATCCCTTACCTGTCCTCACTGTGGCAAGGATATTAGCATAAAAGTTGAATAACTTTATTTTAGTCAACAACATTAAAATACATGATTATGAAATTTTTTTTATTTGTCATTGCAACTTTGTTATCTGCTCATGTTTATGGTCAGATAACAATAATGGATACCGAAATAAAACAGCCTAAGTATAAAGCCATTGTATATGATAGCTTAAAAAATATGACTCCAGAAAAATATGGAGACAATTATACATTTCATCATCTAATTGGTCAAACGTTAATGTATTGCGGCGATCCTCATTCTTATACTAATAGGTCTAATTTCAAGGTTGGTGATTACTACCGTGTTGATGGAATTTTACCAGACGATACGAGAAAAGGACTATATCATAGACTATCTTTAATAAATATAAACACAGGCGAAAAGAGCGAAGAGGGAGGTATTTTTACAGAATATTACAATTTTAAGTGGGTTGTATTAGGTTACTATGAAAAAATGAAGTCTTTATATGTAAATAAAGACTTTGTGTATCTTGGTAATAAAGGATATGCATCATATTACGAGAAACAAGACCACTTTATAAATTTAGAGACTGATACTGTAACTAAAAATATTAAAACAGGAACAGTTTGGACTTGTGTAGATATTCAAGTAAAGCCAAGAAAAAAGGGTGATGGAATGTACACAGATAAAAGAAGCCCAATTGTTTTAATATTTAATAATCCTCAATATGGAAAACATTATTGTTATATAGAAAACAATGAAGGGAAGCCTTATAAAAATATTTATGAAGAAAAAATGCCATTAGTTTGTGGTAAATTTCAATTAAAATCCTATTATGATAACGCAAGATCTTTAAGTATTGCTGCAAAAAACAAAAGAAAAGCAGATTTGACAAAAAAATATGGTGCTTCTAATGCGAACTTGATTTTGCAAGGTAAAATCAGAATCGGAATGACTAAGAATATGTGTCTTGATTCTTGGGGAAGTCCAAGTGATATAAATAAAACGATTGGATCATTTGGAGTACACGAGCAATGGGTTTATGGACTTGGCTCTTATGTTTATTTTGAAAACGGAGTAATAACAACTATCCAAAATTAATGTAATAAAAATTATATTGCCCCGTTCCCCACAGTTCGGGGCTTTTTTATGTCCGAACTCCGCAGGCTTCTGAAACGGCAAAGAAAAACTTAAAAAAGTTTCCCGATTATTGCATAATTACCAAAAGGTTATTATATTTGCATAGTCATAAGACAGAGTGCACAATGTATGATGACGAAGAAGAGCTAAAGGCTCGGATTGAAGCTGCGGAAAAAGACCTTAGCTTCTTTTCCCTCTACTGGGATGATATTCGGGAAACCGACTGGATTTCGGACGAGGAGCTTGAAGGAAGTGTCAATGATGCGTTAGACGATTTGATTGATGCCAAAAACAAGCTGAAAGAAAGCGGTAGTCCCCCATAGTGGGGCTACCTTTTTCAAGAAACTAAAAACAACACTATCATGGACGTGAAATTAGAACTTAAGAGATGGAAGGCCGATTTTGCTTTGGTAAATACGAAAGAGCAAAAGGCAGAATATGACAAGCGGTTTAAAGCCTTTCTCGCTTCGTTGTCTTCGGTAGAAAAGAAAGAGTTCGCACAGGCGTATAGAGAAGGCGCAAGAGAGGCCATAGATGAAGCTAAAAAAATCTCAAAGATTATTGATCGTAAACAAAAACTTGACAATATACTTGGATTTGCTTCTATGTCATATATTGCAGAGCATTATTTTGGCAAGTCTCGCCAATGGTTGTACCAGCGTATAAACGGCAATATGGTAAACGGCAAGCCGGCTGATTTTACCCCGGATGAATTGAAGGTGTTTTCTGTTGCTTTATCCGAACTTGGAGATCAGCTTAAACGCGCCTCCGTTGCAATATTATAGATAAAGTGAAGCGGCCTCTCTTCCTCTGGCACTACCACCACTCCGGCAAGTCCTACGAAGCAACCTATCAAATGTAACATATAGCCCGGTCAGCCGGGCTTTTAGTGAAAGGAAAGGATAACTCAGATAGGATAGACTGGGTAGAAATGGACTTTTAAGAGTGAAATAACGTTATTTTGCTACTTTTATCAAAAGAAAAGTTTATCAATTAGGTTTATGAAGTATATTTGCATCAAACATAAGGCTGCAATATGTAACATTATTGCTTAATCTTTTGTTTTTTAATAAAGAAGGTATGGAAAAATTAATTGATTTCGATAGCTCTACAACTGTTGTGTCTCCATTTAAGGAAATGGCTGCTTATGAAGCGATGTGGAGTAAAGATAAAACCAGTTTTAACTCCATAGCTCAACTATTTGCGGCTAATCCCATGAGCCTTCCATCCAGTTTTGTTTCTGAAATAGAAATACGTAAATTTTCGGATCTGTTGGTAACAAAACTCAAATCTGAAAATGAGATTAAGCCTAATATTATGATAAGCAATACATTTGATTATCCAGATAGGCTTAGAGACGCAAAATATCCAGTAGAGATACTTTATTATTCAGGGAATATAGAATATATAAATACCAGAGGAATTGCAATTGTCGGTTCCAGAAAGCCAAGCGAATATGGACTAAGGAGAGCACGAAAACTTGCCACATTGCTGGTAAAAGATGGTTTTACTATTTATTCAGGATTGGCAGATGGTATAGACAGTATGGCCCATTTAACCGCAATAGAAAATGGCGGAAGGACTGTTGCTGTGATTGGAACGCCTTTGGATGAATTTTATCCAAAACAGAATAAAAACTTGCAGTTATATATTGCGAAAAAACATCTTCTCATAAGCCAAGTTCCTTTTATTCGTTATGCTTCTCAAAATTATAAAGTAAACAGATTCTTTTTCCCAGAAAGAAATAAAACGATGTCTGCTTTGTCTGAAGCAACTGTTATAATAGAGGCCAGTGAAACGTCTGGTACTCTAATACAAGCTAGAGCAGCATTAGATCAAGGCCGGAAACTTTTTATTTTACAGAATTGTTTCGAAAATAAAAACATAACATGGCCTGAAAGATTTGAAAAGCAGGGGGCCGTTAGAGTTCGTGAATATGAGGATATAATTAAACACTTAGATCCAAAATGAAAAGATTGCAGAAAATAGACGAACTATCTTTACCTAACCATTGTAATATATGCGAAGATGATGAATGTTATTTCATAATCAGCTATACTTCTGGGAAGGGCTATAATTATAATCACGAAAATAGTCTTATTTCCAACCTGAAAAAAGGAATGGATAAAAAAGGCAAACCGGAATGGGGGTACAAAATCAAAGCAATCAAAGAATGTGCTAGATATTTAAAAGAAGTAGACATTCCATCTGCTTTTTCTAAAAATATAACATTAGTCCCTATACCTCCGTCAAAGGCAAAAAGTGATCCTGAGTATGACGATAGGCTTAGCCAGGTCCTTCATGAGGCATTTGGGGACGAGTTAGACATTAGAGAACTTATTATACAAAAAGAAAGCACTCAAAGTTCTCATACTTCGGATGAGAAAAGAGACCCAAAGAAAATAGCTCAAAACTATGAGATAAACGAAGTGGAGGCTAAAGAAGTCAAAAACTGTATTATTTTATTTGATGATGTTCTAACAACTGGAGCTCATTTTAAAGCGGCAAAAAGTGTATTATTGGAATCATTCCCAAATTGTAAAATCAAAGGATTATTTATAGCAAGAAGAATCTATGAGCAAATGTATGATTTTGACTTGCTTAGTTTGACATTAAAGCCGGAATAACCTCCGGCTTTATTTTTATCCTCTTTCCTCCAACACCTTTTTAAGCCTTTGCAACCTCAGTATATCACTTGCAAAGGTTGGATTATCCCAATTCCTCTTAACCGATCTGACATGCACATCGATGTACTTTCTCAAATCGAATATATTCTCACACTCGCTTAACCGGATCTCGTTAAACGTCACTTGGTAGTTTTCAAACCAGGTTATTAGTTGTTTTAATTCTTCGCTCATGGTGTTTTTCGGGCAAAGGTAACTACGAAAAGATATTTTATCAACAATGTATTGTTGATATGAGGATTAATTTGTAATTTTGTGCAAAGGCCTAATTTTAAAATAGTATTTTATGTCTTCACAGCAAGGGCCTTTTATACCCCAAAAGAAGCAAGTTGATGTGTTTTGTCCTATTCATGGCAACTGGATAGGGCATTATGATTATGGCAGTATTGGATCTTATTACTGCTGGTGCAAAAAGTGTAAAAAAGAAATCAAAATCGTAATGGGAAAATGAAACTTACAATCAAACAAGAAAACTTTTGTAATTACTACATAGAATGTGGCAACGCTTCGGAGGCTTATCGGCGGGCTTATTCGTGCGGTAAAATGTCAGATAAAACGATATGGGAAGTGTCTTCTAAATTGCTTAAAGACAACAAGGTTGCTACAAGGGTTAAAGAGTTACAAGATGAGCAAAAAGAACAATCTGATCTTACAAAAGATAGAATATTGGCAGAACTATCAAACATTGCATTCTCCTCTATAGCTCATCTGCATAACACATGGATAGAACGTAAGGACTTTGAGTCACTTACCGAAAAGCAAAAGTCTTCGATCAAAAGTATATCCACCAAAATATTAAAGAAAAATGTCGGAACTAATGAAGATCCCGAAATTATAGATGTGGAATATGTTAAGGTCGAATTATATGATAAGATTAAAGCTATAGAGCGTATTTGCAAGATGCTCGGATATGACGAACCAACCGTTTTAGATTTAAGAAATGCCCTTGTCCAGATTGATACCGGTATTGATTAATGTTCTATATTTAAGATTTGTATTCGCTTTTTTAGAAAAATATCGGGGTTTATAATTTTATATGTATTCTAAATTTTAGATTTTTGTGGATAAGAAGGTAATAAGCTATAAGAGGTTCAATCCCAATTTTCATCATTTAAGAGTTGCTCTTAAGAATGATGACAATAGGTTTATCTTCCTATACGGTGGATCTTCTTCTGCTAAATCTTTTTCGATTTCGCAAGCTATTGTGTTGGAGTGTATTGAGAATGGATATAACACGATGGTGTTTAGAAAAACTGGAGCTACTATATCGGATAGTATATATAAGAGTATTCAGGAGGCTATAGGAGGCTTAAAACTTGGCGCATTCTTTAAGCCGGTAGAGGGGCAGATAAGGTGCTTTAATGGTTCATATATCACTTTCAAAGGCTTGGATGACCCCGAAAAAATAAAAGGCCTTGAAAGTTACCAATATGTATTCTGCGAAGAAATATCCGAATTTGATGAAAGTGACTTTAAGCAGATAAGGAAGCGCCTTAGAGGTAGGAAGGGACAAAAGATCATTGCTGCATTTAACCCCATATCCGAAGACCACTGGATTAAGAAGAATATATTTGAGCAGGAGAAATTGGTGGAAGTTGACAATCATCTTTACGGGAAATTAAAAGATAATCTAACAGGGAAGATATTAAAAAAAGAATATTCTGAAATCGCCCAGAAATGGACTAATTCCGCTAAGTTAATATTTAATCCTCGAACAAAAGAATACGATACACATAACCCTGATATAGTGATTATGCGGTCTACTTATCTTAATAATTTCTGGGTAGTAGGTTCTCCTGATGGGAGCTATGGTTTTTATGATGCCCAAGTGATAGCCGACTTTGAAAAAGATAAAGTAAATGATTACGCGTATTATCAAGTATACGCGCTGGGGGAATGGGGGACCGTTAAGACCGGAGGGGAGTTCTTCAGAAACTTCGAGATTGGCAAGCACGTCGGTCGTTGCGAGTACGATGAACGTTATCCTATCCATATAACTATAGACAACAATGTGCTACCATATATATCAATCGGATTCTGGCAAATTATTACGGGCGATGTAAATAGCGCAAGACAAGTTCACGAGATACCGGCAGAAGATCCTTTTAATACGGCTTCTAAAGCTTCTGAGGCAGCGGTGGAATACCTCAAGGATATTGGTTATAACGACAAGGTGTATCTATATGGGGATGTGTCGACAAAGAGCGGTAATACAATCGATGATGATAAACTCTCTTTTTTTGACAAATTTAAAGATGGTTTGGAAAAATCATTTGTCGTCGAAGAGAGGATGCCTAAAGCAAATCCATCTGTCGCGATGTCGGGAGAATTTATCAATGCCATTTATGCTGGCGCTATAAAAAGTATAGATATTAAAATAGATGAAAGTTGCAAGGTTTCGATAAATGACTACTCTCGTGTCAAGAAGGATGTGAACGGAGCGATCTTGAAACAGAGGGTTAAAAATAAAGATACAGGGCAGACATATGAGCAATACGGCCATTTTAGTGATACGAAGCGATATTTTATAACGGAGGCTTTTAATAAAGAGTACACGAAGTTTTCTCTTAGAAGAAGTAGAAATAAGATTTCTGATACCTCTATAAAGTATTATGACAAGTCAAAGGTCGACTTGTCTGAAGGATATGGCATGGTCGAAATCAACCCTTCCATCAATTCGCAATCCGTGTTTGTCAGGGTTATATTTAAAGATAACAAATGCTATGTCACAAGGGCAATGTTATCTGATACCATTATAGATGAGCTTGAGGTATCCTCGTTGATTGTTCCAGGTGATAGAGTTCAGGTGGAATGCGATCCTTCACTTGCGGCCTATGTCAAAAATTTAAAGGATCATGTCCAAGATGTTAGAGGCAGAAAGCCTTTCCTAGACCCTCAAAAAAGGATATCTGCTCATATCGATTATATCCAGAACAACATATTCATCCCAAGTGATTATGATACGGATATTCTTTTTGAAGCGTTTATTGAAAACATCCTTGACTACAAGGATAAGAATAACATAGAAGCTATAAATTCATTAGCGGCATTATCAGAAAGGGTTAAGAGGGGCTTATATGTCGGATAGATTTTATTCTTAATTGTTTGTTCATCTGAAAATAAGCACTATATTTGTAGCGTATAAAAGAAAATAAAGAGCCTAAGAGCCATTCTCAGTAGAAATACTGGGGATGGCTCTTTTTGTTTGTACAAAAATGAAATATCCTTTATTACAAAAACTTGCTTTTTGGAAATCTAACTGGAATAGCAGTTCGAAATCTTTTTCTATGGTAGGCAATGTGAATGCCGTAGAAAAAGATCAAGCAGGGAACATTTGGTATATAAATGCATTATCAAAAGGACTACAACAAATTATTGGTGGCAAATCTGACGTTTTTGATATGCTTAACCTTGCTGACAAAAGAAAGGCCTTAATAGCCTGCACTCCTTTTGCAACTGTTGTTGAGAGATGCGGTTCTATGTTTTCTAACGGGCGATTTTATGTGACGGATAAAGAGGATAATGAGCATTTGGATGGAGATAATAAATACAATAAGATAAGGACCTTGCTTAAACAGCCTAACCCAATTCAAAGTGGAAAGCAATTTAATAAGCAGGTTGAAATCACCCTCAAAACTTTTGGCTTTTGCCCTATTTATACATTTAGAGCTTTGAGATCTGAAATACCGGTTTCGATGTGGATTATTCCCCCTGAGCTTTTCCACGCTGAAGTAGATGCTAACATATGGAAGAAATCAAGATTAGAGGAAGTTATAAAAAAGGCATGGATTGAATGGGGGAGTGAGAATATCTATATAGAGAGTGATGAATATTTTGTTGTATCTGATGCGAGTGCTAATATTAATGTAACTGAAAAAGAGTTGTCTTATATCCATATAACAGACTCTCTTACTAGGCCGGTTAACAATTGGATTGCTCAAATGATTGCAAGAGGCACATTGATCGTTGATGGTGGTCCAAAAGGCGTATTGTGTAACGATGCCAATGGTGATATATATGGGGATAATTCTCTTACCCCAGGAGAGAGTGAAAAACTAAACGAAAGTTTTAAACGTAAATATGGTGTTGTAGGTAAACTTTTTTCAGTCCTTGTTACTACCGCAAATGTAAAATGGGTTCCAATTACGGGCAATTCGGAAGATTTAAAATTATATCAAGAAGATAAAGAGTGTCGCAATACCATCTGCAATTCATTAGGGATAAATCCTAATGTTTTGATATCAGATAGCACATACGACAATCAGAACGGGGCAAAACGAGATGCCTATCAAGACTTGATCATACCTGATTCTGAGAATTATTGCGAAGCCCTAACAAAGGCTATAGTAGGGGATGATGAGATAATTATAAGATTGGATTATTCTCATATATCCGTGCTCCAGGAAGATAAGAAAAGTGCTGCAAGTGCTTTATCTCTTGCTTCTAATGCGGTTCGTAATTTATACAATGATGGTATCATAACATTGTCCGAATCCAGGAAAGAAGTAGCTAATTATATAGATATAGATCCGGACAATCCTGAAGGTGACTTTAAACAAGAATCTCAATCAATAGAAAATAATATACAGAATGGCACACAAACTGAAAAATAAGAAAAAAGAATCAATAGGAATGCAGTATAAGGCTTTTTCTTTTGAGACCAAAGATATAACGATCAATTCTGAGAGTCGCAGAATTTCTGGATATGCTGCTATTTTTGGGAACAAGGATAAAGCTGGCGATATCTTAATAAAAGGATGTTTCTCAAAAAGTATACAAGAAAGAGGGCCTCAAAGTAATGCAAATGATAAGATCATCCACCTATGGATGCATAACATGAATGAACCGGTAGGTAAAATTGTTACATTAATTGAGGATGATAAAGGATTATATTTTGAGGCAGATATTGATAAAATTGATTTAGGGGATAGAGAAATTACCCAGCTGGAATCTGGCACAATCAATCAATTTTCTATCGGCTATTCTTACGTTTGGGACAAAGTAGACTATGATTCGGAGAAAGATGCCTTTATTGTAAAAGAAGTCGTATTGTATGAAATATCTGCTGTTTCTATAGGTTGTAATGGAGAAACTTATTATACAGGTTTAAAAACTGCGGAAGAAGTAGAAGATAAAGTTATTGAACTACATAGCGAAATTGAAAATAGTTTGCAGGGATTATCTATTAAAAAGAAAACAGAAATATTGGGCTTATTCTCAAAGTTTAAGGCACTTATGCTAATCAAGCCGGAGGGAGACATGAAAAGTAGGCTTCGTTCACTTGCACAAGATCAAGCCGCCGTAAACCCAAAGAAAAGCTTATTCCATAATGTGAAATTTAAATAACAACTAAAAGAAGTAGAAAGATGAGAAAGTATTTAAGAGTACTGTTTCAAAACAGCATGAGAGGAAGAAAAGAAAGATTTAAACTTTCCTGTTCTTTATTTGCAATTATGGCATTGTCACTAATTGCGGTATTTACTCTTGCCGCTAATCCTGTGGCTGGTGGTGTGTTGTTGTCTGGTCTTGGTTTAATGGCTTTTATCGATGAATCTACGCTTGATGATGATCAGAAAAAGTTTTTCAAGGGGCTGGATGACAAACTGGAAGAGTTGAATGTGAAGTTTTTGAAAGACGAGCTAGGAAAACCGGAATATCTCAAGCAGATTAACGATTTGATAAATGAGTTCAAGCAATTGAATGAAAAGAACATGTCGGATAAGATTGATAAGAAAGACTTTGAAAACTTCAAGAAAGAGGTTTGTGAACAGCTTGTTAGAATCAAAGGAGCTATGGATAAAACCCCGTCTGGAGAATTTCGTTTAAAATCAATAGATGAGCAGATCCGGGAACAGGTGAAAGAATATATCACCAAAGATCAAAGCGGAAGAGAAATGGTGGACTTAAAGGCGGCTTGCAAATCTTCTCCTGGATATAAAAAACAATTTAATCTTGTTGTCAAGGCTAATACGCCTATTACATCAACTGTGACGGCCGCATCCGGTGTGACGCTGAGTCCTGGAGTTGTATTTGATTCTACTATTTCCGCACCGCCTATGGCTGAAAGCGAAATCAGACAATTCGCTAATGTCGCGACTATCAATGCTCGGACATTGGTATATACAGAGCTTAAGGATTCTACAGGAGATGCCGAATGGGTTCCTGAAGGCGGATTAAAGCCTTCAATGACTGCAACAATCAAGGAAGTTGTTGTTAATGCAGGGAAGGTGGCATTGACAGCTACGCTGACGGAAGAAACATTAACTGATCTTCCCCAGTTAGTGGCAGAGGTTCAAGCTGAAATTATTAATAAAATCGGTATTGAAGAGGAAAATGGGATTTTATATGGTTCTGGCTCTGATGGAGAAATAAAAGGTGTTTTCACAGATATCCCCGAATATTCATTAACCAGTATCAAGGTGGACAAACCGAACAACTTTGATGCTATTATAGCAGCTTATACACAAGTTGTTTCGACATCTAAAATGAATTATGCTCCAAATGTCGTCCGCGTTAATCCTATTGATTTGGCGAATATGAAGCTGACAAAAGATGCTAATGGCCAGTATCTCTTCCCGCCTTTTACATTACAGGATGGATCTCTTATTTCGGGAGTCCAGATCCGGCCATCCACTTCCATCACGGAAGGTGAATTTGTATTGGGCGATTTTAGATATCTGAACATCCGTGACTATGTAGGATTATCTATTACGTTCGGTTGGGTCAATGACGATTTTCAGAAGAACCAAGTGACAATGATCGGCGAAAAAAGATTGTTGGCTTATATTAAGTCGAATTACAAGACTGCATTCGTCAAGGGTTCTTATGCCACTATCAAAGAAGCTATTGATTCATCTAAAGGAATAGGAGGTTAATATAATGAAAAGAGGAAAAGTAAATAAAAATGATGCAAAGAGTTACAGGTTTGAACCTTCGGATGTATATGAAGTTACCTATATTAAGGCTAAACATCATGAAATCGGAGATAAAGATTATGTGTCTCTTCCTGTCGCAATCATGTTCATAAATGAGGGTAAAATAGCCTCTACTCCTGAAATAGAAGAGGCTATTGCAAAATATGACATGAGCGGCTTAATCAAATCAAAAAATAAAAAACAGTAAATCATGCTTATAGATGAGACATTTTTCACAGGTGAACTTCATATAGAAGGAGTGATTTCGTATACTGGCGTGCCATCAAAGACTAATGAGGCTTCCAATTACGAACTTAAGTCCTTGATTGCTCAATATGAACTTGAATTTTATCATAAAATATTAGGTTATGATAATGCAAAAAAGTTTGTTGGGTATATCGAAAGTGGAGAAGGCGAAGAAAAATGGGATAATCTAAAAAACATGTTGGTCGAACAGGTAGGTAATCGGAAGGTATCTCCGGTTGCCTACTATGTATTCTTCTTCTATCTGAGAAAAAATCAAACACAGGCTACGCCTATTGGCAATGTCGAGGAAAGCTCTTCCAATAAAATTTCGCCATGTAATATCAAAATGATAAACGCATGGAATCAGATGGCCTATATGAATAGGTATATATCTGATTATCTATATGATCATAGAGATGATTATGGCGGATATTTTTTTGATGAGCATTTACTGGAATTTATGAATAAGATGGGGATATGATAAATATCGTAGATATATTCAAGGATATTAGCCGTAATACTTCTATAAGTGTTGGGATAGAAATAAATTTCCTATTTGGGGAATGGGCGCAAATAGCACGGGAAATGGAGATATTAAGCAAATCCCCTATCACTGAATCGGGCAAATGGCCACTTCTTGCTCTTTTTACCCCATTTGAAGAAGATAAAGGCGATCCCGATCTATATTGTAAAGCAAATATTGACCTGATGATAGCTACTCGCACGTTATCTGATTATACCAATGATCAGAGGCTTGCTATTTCTTACAAAGAAATCCTACATCCTGTTTACGAACATTTTATTTTAGAATTAGCCAAAGACCAAAGGTTTGATTTTGGATCTAAAAATGTCGTGCCGCACCGGTATGTGGATAATATGAGGTATGGCAGTCGAGGGGTTTATGGTTCTGACGGGAAAAAGCCTTTTGCGGATTTATTTGACGGAATAGATATATTGGATTTGGAGATAAAAGTAAAGAAACCTAATTGTAGATAAAAATGAAAAAGTACAGAGATTGCGGAAGCGAGATATTTAATACGGGATCAAGCAAATGTCCGTTTGTTCCGGATTATGTAAAAGTGATCATTCTGACACCGGAAGATATGGTGATAAAAGATGATGAACTGGAAGAAAAAATAGAAGAAATGATTCATGCGAACCGTCCGGGGCGTATCTATCCTATAGGACCTATCGCGGAATATGCACCAAGTGGTGGTGAGGCCCAAACGTCTAAACAAGGATATGGTCCTTCTCAAATTACTTCTTACTCGGAGCTTGTTGAAGCCTGGACGCTTGAAAATTACGATGAAGGACTGTTGGCGAATTTAATGAAGCTTAAAAACGAAAGAATGAGAGCTTTATTTGTGGATAAAAATAACGTTGTTTATGGTCAGTATGACACAGATACTACTATTAAAGGCTATCTGATGTCTTCTATTTATCCTTCATCAGTACAACGATTTAAAACGAGTGGAGATAATGCATCTATGGCGGTTAGCCTGGTGTATGATGATGTAGAAAAGGCTTGGATGGAAACCAAATCTCTGCAAGGTGAGACTGATTTGGTTGAAAAAGCCAAAGGCCTTGTTTGGGTAGATGTCGTAAAAGTGGGAGATAGTGGATCTAATTACAAGGTGGTTGAACATTATGGCAAATATGATTTAACAACGGCCTATGGAGCATTACTTGGAAAAACAGAAGGTGTATGGGGAGATAGTGTCAGTGCAGCCCAATACAATTCTGCTGATGGGACATTGAGTCTAACAAGTGAAAGTACACCTGCATTGTTAAGCCCAGAGCAGCTGCTTACTGCTGGTATTAAAGGTATTGAGCAATGGAAGTCGTAATGAATGGAGTTTCTTTTAATCGGGATTTATGTTCTAAAATGACAAAAAAACAATTTTTGGAAGCCCATGAAAAATCTTGTTTTTTAGATCGTAATATCGAAGATAGAAGACAAATTCTAACGGATGTTTATAGCATTATAAAAGGTAAATCAGTTGCAAACGAGGGGCTTTATTAGGCCCCTCTGTGTTTTAATATGGGTACTATAGCGGGAGTTTCAAATGCCGTAAGGATGTTGAAAAATAATTTCATGCCAGAGGTTACAAATAGCCTTCGTGAAAGTGAGGATCTGATTCATGATTTGATCACCGACCAACTAATGGCCGGACTTGATGAAAATAGAAAACAGATAAGGCCTACATATCTTCAAGACCCTTACTTCCGGGAAACGACAAAGACGGAAAAAGCAGCGAGAAAAAAGGCGGTATGGTGGAGAGATATGAAAGAACGTGTCACGCCGCCTGAAACGTCCAATATTTTAAAGTTTCCTCCCCGAAATAGGAATACACCTAACCTCATAATAACAGGAGAGTATCATAGAAGTATTACCCCTGTTGTTGTGGATGGGAAAGACGGAGGGAAGATTGTAACCAGATCTATCGGTTTTTATGCTGGAGATAATGCGCTTGAAGAAAAATATGGTCCATCGCATTTAGGATTGACGAGAAAAGCAAAAAAGTATTTGCTGGATAATCGTATAAAACCAGCGATTGAAAATTTACTAAAAAAATATGGATTCAAATGAATGCGAAAGCTCCTTGTAACTGTTCGTCCCAAAATAAGGCTATGGCCAACCGAGAAAATATGAGAAGATTGGCAAGTAAAGCCGCCAGAATGGATCAGCGTATCTATGTTATTATTCGTAAACATGATGATACGTACACTTTTGAACCAATTGATGCAATTGGAACTAACGGAGATATAGTAGAATATGTACATTATTTATAACGATCAAAATGGAACTTAATGATTTAACTTTTTCACTTCAGAATGGAGTTTATAAAACATCTTTCCAGCCAACAGGTGATTTTAGAATACATATTAAACGACAAGCGTCTGGTCGGTTGTCGTTCTTTGAAACAATAACAGGATCTGATCCTGTTGCTTTTGGAGTTATAAATTGGACTCTTCCTAACTTTGAGGCAAAAGTACCCGATGTGAGTCCTGGAATGACCATTATCATTGAAAGTGACACTCCTGTTATAAAATGTCAGTATACTTATGAGTAATTTTATTTTAAAGACTTTAGAAACAAGAGAGTTGAAGCTAAACACGATTAGGCTCCGAGGTTTCTATGGTGGAAAGCTGCGGAAGGGTTCCGGTGGCGGCGGTTCCGGCGACGGTTTCCCGCAACTTCCGGGCGATGTCACCCGTTGGCATTTCGGAGGACTGACGAACGAGATGATGGCAGCTATGGACGATCCGAGGATCGAGGATGCGGACCATAAAGGTAGGTTCTTATCCTTCAAGAATTTCGCTTGGGGTGGAATGAGTGGGGTAGGTGGATATACAGAGAACTATAATAGTAATAAATGGTATAAGGCAGAATCAAGAATTGATGCCACTTGGACTTATAAGTCTTTTAATGCAAGATCAATAAAGGATAATAGATTAGCTCAATTATTTTATCAATCATCACTAAGTGATACTGGATTTAGGGTTTTATCATGTACTATCAAAGTTTCTGGTTTAACAGACGGACAAGGAATTGAATATGTTTCTAATGGAACACAACAATTTGTTATAATGAGAATTGAAAATGATGGTATATATCATCTACCAAGTTTTGATTTTGGAGCTAAAAATGCTTATTACGGATTCAAGTTCTTAAAATTACAGGAATCTTGCAATATCACCATCGAACAACTACCCCTCTACCCCGGCTTTATCCTCGGTGACGGAGTAGACGACTTTGCAGTTACAGAGAAGGAGCTTAACTTCGAGGATACCTATACGGTGTACACGGCGTTTATTCCGTTTCAGAATAATCCGGCAAGGAATATGATTTTGTGTGGAGCTGATAGCAAAAAAACTTTTTCCATGCAATATTCGTCTTTGGTTTATGTATCTTTTATAGCGGGTAATAACTATTATATAAATGCTGATTTTGTTAATGGGCTTAATTTGTTTGCTTGTAAAAGAAATGGTAATAATATATGTATTAAGAACTTATTAACTAATAAAGTTGTAACAGGTACGTGTGGGGACTGGGTGGAAAACGCTGGGCTATATTATTTATGGAAGAATGCAACTTATGCATCTTTTGCTAGAGCCGGCATCGCCGGTCAGATCATCGACAACGGTCACTTTACAACCGATGAAGAGGATGAAAATATTCTCAACTGGCACAAAAAGCAATATCCCTGGCTCTTCCCCGACCAGGCATGGACTGTCACCGGCAAAACCAACGAGGACGAAGATCGTGCTACTATTGCCAACATTACGGGCAATGGTAATGATCTTGTACTGTCGAATTTTGGGTTTGCAGAAGGGAGTGGGTATGGGTTGTATAAAACTCCATTTGAATTATATCCATCAGTTCAGCATTCGTCTAAATATAGTTTGTCTTTTTCAAAGTTTGCATTAGGGGATCACAATTTAATAATTGCACCAAAACAAAATGATTTAAGCTATGATATAAAAGTCAAAGTAACAGGATTAAAGGATGGTGTAAAATTTAAATGGGGGTGGATTGGTACAACAGGATACATAGATATAACAACAGATGGGATACACATGTTAAATAAACCCGCATCTCAAATTAGACAATTGATTGTAGAATTTGCAGAAGATTTTGATCCTGATCATGTTGTCACCATAGAGCAAATCCCCGAATACGAAGGATACCTCATTACTGATGGGGTGGATGATGAAATAATCAGTGCTAAACTAATTCAATTCGCAGATAAATTTACCATTGTTGGTGATTGGAAGTTTATGGAAGATAGAAATGATAATGCAGGATTATTGAAAGCAAATCAAATTTACATCTATAATGCTACAACAGGAATGAGGATTTATTTAAAACAGGGTTCAAAAAACTATCCTTTTTCTTGTAAAAAGATTAACGCTTTGACTTCTGATGGATGGGTGTATGATGAAAAATGGGATAAATACAAAGTTTATCCTATTGGAAGTGATATTGATATTTCAAGCCGTTTATTTTTAGGTTTTTATAGCTCAAATTTTACCAAAATAACCCTAAAAAACTTAGGCATCTACAACGATCAGCTCCTCTCCAAAGACGACTGTATCAAAGCCTACAACTATTTACAAACTTTAAAAGCAAAATAAGATGAGATATATAGTAATTCCAAGAGAACTGTTTGATACTATACCGGAAGAAATAAAGAAAAAATTAGGTATAGACAGTCCAAGAATGAGTACAGATGGAACAGAAGTTATGCTTCATATCGAGCATTATGATACGTTGTTTCCGCCTGTAATGACACTGGAAGAAGATGAAAATAATAATACTGCGAATTATCCTTTTCCAGTATATGAAGCTGCAACAACAGAATTCAATAGTTTAATTGCTTCAGATAAATGGAGTGCAAATACTGAAGATTATGACATTTAATTCATTGAATACTATTATAGATGATATCCTTTTAATTATACGTGATAACAATATCAGTGAATCTGAGAACTTATCACGTGTACAGATAGAGCAATGGATACATCAATATAGAGCATATTTAATTAAACAGGATCTAGATAAGGGTAGAGATATAAATCCAGAGTATATACAAACTATTGGGCCTTTACACATATCCAAAGTAAGTAATTGTACTGGCGGTTATAACTACAAATCCGATGAAGAGATACCTAATTTTATTGACTTACATTTTGGTTTAGGTTTGGTTGCTGTAAAAGATATGAATGGTGATTTAATTCAATTAGGTACAGAAACAAAAGCTAAATATCAAGTAAGTAGAAAATATACTTGCAGTGATTACATTGCTTATATAAAAGGCAATCATCTGTATATACTTGGTCCTGAACACTTAGAATATGTTAAAATAGAAGGTATATTAGAAGATCCTACCCAAGCTGGTGAGTGTTTTGATAGAGATGATACTCCGTATCCAGTGCCAGCAAATATGATACCTACGATTAAACAAATGATATTTGAAAAAGAATTGAATATCATGTTACGAGTCCCTAGTGACACCACAAACAATAGTACAAACGACGTTAACAACGACCTGAATGCAAGAAACTAAATACAATAGAAAAGCTTATACGATTGCTGACTTCTATGATAGTTATTGTAATTATGTAGAAGACAATCCATTATATCAGGTTTCTTATAAAGTATTTAGACAAATTGTTTCAGATTACTTTAGATACTTAAGAGACGAGATAATTGAAAACGGAAAAGAAGTCAGATTACCTTGTAGAATGGGTACATTATCCATAGTAAAGCATAAACCTAAAGAATATACTGGTAAGAGTTTAAGGATAGATTACGCTGAAAGTAAAAAATACAACAAAGTAATTTACCATCTTAACGAACATACTGGGGGTTTTAAATATAGATTTTATCACAATAAACAGAATATGCTTACTAAGAATAAAACTAAATATCAGTTAGTTATGACTAGGGATAATAAGAGACGTCTGGCACAAATATTAAAGCAGCATGTAAGAGATTACATCGAATTATAATTATACAATATGATTACAAAATTAACATCTGTAAAGACTGTAATAGCAAAGATCATAGCAGACCTAGATCTCAAAGAAGATGACACTAAGATTAGTGATATCACAGAATGGTGTGGAGAAGCTATTGAACAAATAGGTGCTATTACTCAATTTATACCTAAAGTTACCGGTGTTGAGGGAGTTCCCGCAGTAAAGATCAATTGTCATCAAGCTCCACTGCCTTGTGATCTACATCAATTGCATCAAGTGGCATACTCATTTAATTGCAATGGCCCTTGGTTTCCCATGAGGAAAGCAACAGGATCATTTGCTGTTTGGGGATGTGGTGACAATTGCTGTGAAAATAAAAACTGCGAATGTCTTACTCCGGAAATGATCATTCAGAATGATACTTTGGTGAATCTGGTGGTTGATATGTACGGAAATATTGATAAAACTGAAGCTATTGAAATGATTAATAGTAATCAAAATCTTAGAACTATTTTATCAAATTTAATTAATTTGCATACTTATGATATTCACAGTTTAAATTCTATAAGCTCCACAAATCCTAGTTTAGGTTTTCAATATACCGTGAAACCAGGTTTTATAATGACCAATGTACCAAATGGTTATTTAAAATTATCATACAGCGCTATACCTACTGATGAAGAAAGTTATCCGTTGATACCAGACTTAATGTCTTATAAAGAAGCTATTTACTGGTATGTTACAATGAAAATGAAATACCCAGAGTATCTTAATGGCAGAATGAATAGGGAAGTATATTATGATATTCGTAGATCTTGGAACTTCTATAGGAATCAAGCATATGCTGAAGCATTAATGCCTAATGAAGATGGTTTAGAATCTATAAAGAACAATTGGAATAAGATTGTTCCTGAGTTTAGAGACCATAATTCTTTCTATAGTCATACTGGGGAACGTCAAATAATTTATAATGCTACTACATAATGAATGCACAAAGACAAACAAATACTTTTCAGAAGGGAATGAACTGTGATCTAGACTATTCAGTTATAGATTCAGGGCAATATCAGTGGGCAGAAAACATACGTATTATTGCCAATGATAATAGTTCTACTGGAGTAATGCAGAATATTGAAGGTGTGCGTAAGCTCAATCCTACATTGACATTGAATGGTGAAACAATAGTCCATACAAATACAATTAGGGATTGGGCAATTGTGTTTACTAAGAAAGGTAGTAACTTCAATATCTATAGATACGATTTTGGTGCATCTGAAACTGAACCTATAGTAACTACAGTAGCGTCTAATGTGACATTGGATATTCCTATTATAGATGGTCATTATGCGGTTAGTAGTGTTTGTAAATGGGAATCTGACGATTTAGTTAAAATATATTGGTGTGATGGTGTACATCAGATTAGGGTATTGAATGTAGCTACAACTCATCCTAATCTTAATGTAGACTCTTTAAACATATCACCAAAGAGTCAATTACCACCTTTATTCTTTAAAGGTTTAGGCACAGGTGGATTGAAAGCAGGTAAGTATCAATATTGTTACCAATTGTTTAATCCCAGAACATCTGAAACATCTATATCTGTTTTATCTCCAATTATTACAGTATCTAGGAGTTTAGAAAACGCCAATAGCCAAGATATCTATGGTAGTTCTAAAGAAGAAACTACTAATAGATCCATTAAACTACAAACTACTGTGGATACTAACTCTTTTAGTAGAGCTAGAATAATCTCTCTATATTACTCTAGTAATACTGCAGAACCCGTTATCACAGTGATAGATGAAATAAGTATTTCAAATAATACTTTAGTTTATGAAGATAAAGGTGGTTCAGTTATCGATGAGCTTACTCTAGAAGAATTCAATGGTTTAAGTACTTATTTGTTTACTCCCAAAGTAATAGAATCTAAAGACAATATGTTATTTGCGGCTAATATCACTGAACAGACTTGGGATATTAGTGATGATGAATTTGATGCTAGAGCATATAGATGCAATAAGAATGGTCAAATATTATTAACTTCTACATCTGGACAAAACTCTATAACATTTTCTACTTCAGAAATAAGTACTAAAGATATACCAACTAATCACGACTGTATTTGTCCTGCAAACTATGATGATAATAGTCAGTATTTATATGCTCCAGATGCTACAGGTAAGTATGTATACGGTGGTATAGGTAAAAATATTTCATATAGATTTATAAAAACAAATCTAATTGAAAGTGATGCCCCTACGTCTAGAACAGGTTACGCTGAAGATTCTTTCTCATTAAACTCTAAAGCACGTTCTACATCTACTCTAGATTTATACAATATTGAGGAAGACGGTTCCTGGTCAGATGCAGGGTCTTTATCTTTTGCTGATGCTACTGCTAAGGTATTAAACTATAGTAATAGTGAAGTAGAATCAATGGCAAGGGGTTATATGAGAGATGAAATATATCGTTTTGCTATTGTATTCTACAATGAAGAAAATGTAGCATCCTCTGCACACTGGATTGCGGATATAAGAATGCCTAAAGCTAGTGCACCTGGTTACAACATCTTTACTTCAGGTATGCGAGTAGATATTGGTGGTAATACTACTAATAGCCTAGAAGTAGTTACACACCCATTAGGTGTGCAATTCACAGTTAATATACCAAGTGATTTAATCCAAAGTAAGAAGATTACTGGTTATGAGATTGTAAGATGTGAAAGAACTATTTCAGATAGAACAATATTGATGCAAGGAGCTGTTAGTTGTGTTTGTAATTATGATAATACAAATCAATTAACTGCTTTTCCATATCTTACTTATTCTACTTCTCACGGTATGGTGTCACAAAATAATAAATATGCACATGCTTTTGACTTTAGTAGTCAGAATGCTAATGAATATTTCTTATTTATTTCACCAGAAATATGTGTCAATAGAACAAATGCATCTGAAGTAACAGGCAGAGCTACAGAGATTAAAGGTATATATAGACTAAGATCTTCAATATCTCCCGATGAATCTATGGGTAATGGTACTCCTGCGAATGATAAGGTTGTACCTAACGGTGATAAAGTCAAAGTATTAGTTGGGGCAAAAGCTTCAAAACATGATTTAAAGAATATAACCTCAAATACTTCTACTAGTTGGGCTAAGAATAGTGGTTGGGCTTATACTTCAGTTACAGCTATAGGTGATTCTATAAAACAATCTACTGCAAATAATGTAATTTATATGGGTGCAGAATCATGGTATGATGCCACTTTAGCTAAGTATTACAATAAAATTACTACAGGGGGATATAATTCAGCATCAATTCAAGACATTACAATTGCTACTAATACAGATCCCTTTGACTTAGATGACGATGCATGGAGAACTAAAGCTACCAATGTAGGTAACATGGTATACTATAACTGGGTATACGGAGATACATCTAAGGCTAGTGATTATGATGATAATAATGTTAGGAAGGTTGGACCTCATGGGGTATGTGCAATATTCCAGAGTACAGATATGACTTCTCGTAATACTATGGTTGGTGAAGTACCAGAATTAGCTGCTGGACCAGAAAGTGCTAATGCAATTCTCATTGCTAACTTAAGACAATCTGTAACACCTTATGGTGGCAATAGTTATGCTACAAGACAGAACTCTGTATATATAGGTACTGGGTCTTATGTCAATGCAAAAGATAATAGTAATACTAAAGTAAATGTATTCGGTGGTGATACGTACGTTGGTATATTAGATTATGCTAACTGTATGTTTGCATATCATAACGCTAGTGATAACTATGAACAACCAGATAATGAAAGAATTAGAGCATATAATGGTGCTTATATACCATTAGAGTCTTCTATTAATCTTTCATTGAGAACTGATACTGTAGGTACAGCTAAAACCTATGAATCTGGTACAGGCTATGCAAACCATTTTGTAGAGAATGATATTGTACAAGTAGGTTCTATATATGTTCAGAATACGCCATTATATGCTTATAATGATGCTTATTCTGCTCAACCTAGAGCTAAAAACTATGTTAGTAAATCAATCTATAGTATAGATAATTTACATACAGATACTAGAGTAATGAACTCAGAACCTAAGACTAACTTGGAAGTAACTGATTCGTGGACTAAATTTAGAGTTGCTAATTACTTAGATGTTGATACCAGATTTGGTTCTATAAACAATTTAAAGTTATTTAAGAATAACTTGTTGTTCTGGCAAACTGACGCTTTTGGCACACTTGCTGTAAATGAACGTTCTCTTATCCAAGATAATAATGCAGGTGCACTTACGTTAGGTACAGGGGGTGTATTAACTAGGTTTGATTACTTTACTACTAAGAATGGTTCTAAAGAGAATCAATTAAGAACTGCAACACAATCAGATAGTACAGTATATTGGTATGATGCCGATAGAAATGAAATATGTGGTTTTGATAATCAATTACGTACTGTATCTAAATTAAAAGGTGTACAATCTTATTTACACGATAATAAGGATATAATTACAAATGATCCTATATCTGTATATGATAAAAAATATAATGAAGTTCTTCTTACTCTAGAAGATAAGACTTTAGTATTTAATGAACAAGTTGGAGCTTTTACTTCATTCTATACTTATAGACCTGATTGGTATGCTGAATTTACAGATAAATTAATGATATATAAGAATTTAGCTGTATATAAGTATAATTCAGGTAACGAATTAGATATGTTTACTGGCAAAGATAAAATATCTTATGTTAGATTTATAGTAAATGATAAGTACCCTCAAACTAAAACATTTGATAATGTTGAATATGGTGGTGACTTTACTTACGATACTAACTTTGATAACATCTACTTTGAAACTAAAAGACAAACTAGTTTCACTCTTACTCAGGATGATATAGATTATAGAGAAGATACTTATAAATTCTGTATCCCTCGCAGTAGTAGAGAATTAAATGAAGCTGAAGAGTTAGTAAACAAATCTTATAGAGATAGAATGAAAGGGAAATATTTAATCTGTCATTACAAATATGATTGCAATGGTGGTAATACATTTAAAGTTCCTTATATTAGTACAGCATACAGATATTCATTGATATAATATGAAAAAGAAAATAAATAAAAAGAAAGTTCCAGCTTACGCTTTTGGTATAGATCAAGGTTTAGAAATTGCTTCTATATTGGGAGCTGGTTTACAAGGCTTTACAGAAGAAGGATCTGGTGCAGACATTGCTGGCAGTGCTCTAGGAGGTGCTGCCAAAGGTGCTTCTGTAGGTTCTGCTATTCTTCCTGGTATTGGTACAGCGGTAGGTGGAGTTGTAGGTGGTGTTGGAAACCTTGTATCAGGTATCTTTAGAAAGAATGCAATTAATAAGCAAAAACGTATTAAAGCAAATGCTAAAGAAATAGCAATGGGGAAAGGTAATGCAGCTACACTTGAACAAAAATATTGGGATGATAATTCTTTAGCTTATACTTTTGAAAACGGTGGTATATTACCAGATTTGGCTTATGTAGATAATAATGAAGTAATAAGAGATGACTTTGGTAATATTGAACAAGTACCTAATAGTAAACCAGGTACAGACAATCATTTAATAGATGCTTCTAATCTTGAATCTGTCTTATCTGATAAGATCAAAAGACCTGGTACAAACAAAACATTTGCACAAGAAGGTAAAAAATTAGTTAACATGACTAAAAGAAGTAAAGGAAAAGATAGATTTGCTCGCAATGCTGATAAATTAAATCAGATAAATGCAAATGTAATGTATGAACAATTGCTTACAGAGCAAGAAGCAGTTAAAGCTAAGAAGGGTATTAAACCCAAAGTAAAAGGAATACCGGCATATGCAGATGGTAAATCTAGAAAACATAGTGCAATGAATGAAGCATCTGATCCTATTTATGCTCCATTGTTAAATATTGAAGAATTTAACCCTACATTAACACCAGATGAGATTAAAACACCTGGTAAGTCTTCATCTAACTTTGGCAGTCTGTCTGGTTTATCTCCTATACTGTATAATTGGATTCAAAGTAGACGTAGACCTGAAACAGAAGATCAAGTCCTTAATCCTTATACTGGGGCTATTAATAGAGCTATGGCTAGTCGTAGAGTTAATATAGAACCCACTCTTGCAGCTAATAGAAGATCTAGAGCAATCGCTCGTAATAACATGGCTAAACTCAATCCTAACACGGGTATGAATTTAGCATATGGAAATCAATTAGCTACTGGGGAATATGCTCAGAATGCTTCAGTATACGCTAATAGAGATAATGCTAATAATCAATATTTAGGCGAATACGCAAATATGATGAACAATTTAGGTCAACAATATGTACAGAATACTGTACTTACTAATGACTTAAACGCTCGTAATAGAGCTGCTGCAAGAAATTTTGGTGCCACTGCTGCTGGTCAATTGGGTCAATGGTCTCAGACTAAAGAAAAGATGCGTAATCAGGCACGTAGAGATCGTCAGATATTACCTTACTTACAGAATTTCTTAAGATACGGTACAGTAAATAGTTTAGTTGATAGTTTAACAGTATAATTATGGCAGTAAATAGATATGACAATCCTGCACAAGCTCAATTTATAGATACCTATGTTCCAATCCCTTTTGAACAATTATATACGTTGGGTAAGCAGGCAAATGAAAGAGTTGACAAAGCTTTAGCAGATTATAGAACTGCTGCAAATTCATGGGCTGAATTTCGTTCTAGATCTATGAAAGATATGCAAACCTGGGATGCAGAAACCAGAGGTAAAGTACTTCCGATTATTGATCAAGCTGCTAAGAATCCAGAAGCAATAAAGAGTATGGAATGGCAAATGGCTCTACAATCTGCAATAAATAATGTAGATAGAGCTAAACTTTCTGCATTAAAACAGAATGCTGCCAATTTTGATGAATATGCAAAGCAAGTTCAAATTTTAATGCTACACGACAAATATAATCCACTATGGCATGATAGAGATTTTACTAACTGGGATACTACTACTTCGGGTTTATTCAACGAAGTTCCTTTAGCTTATTCTTCTATAAAAGATTTAACTAACGAATATGTAAATAATTTGAAGGATAGCTATCTTGGTAGAGAAGGTGGATTTATTTGGACTGGTGTTACAGGACAGCAAATTAAAGACATACTGGATGCTAATAGAAGTGGAATATTATCTACACCACAAGCACAAATGCATATGCGAACATGGATGAGAAATCATCCTGGATCAACAGAAGAGGATGCAGCTAATGCTTTCATGCAAAAAGCTTATACAGATAATCAAGAATACATTCGTAAAAACCCCACCGTAGATCCTTATGCTATGCAAGCGTTGAAATATAAGCAAGCATTAGAAACCGCTAAATTGAAAAAGAAAGGTACAGAAAAAGAATCTGTAGATTACCCTGACGCTTATAAAAAGCTGTATAATGACGCAGTAGTATTTGAAAAACGTCAGTTAGAAAATAGTCCAGTATATTCACAAACTAGATTTGTAACTAATAAATTCCAAGAAGCCGCATCAGCCTTAATGTCTGGGAATATTACTCCGGAAGAATATAATTCCTTAGTAAAGGATTATGGAAAAGAAATGTCAGATGCAACTGCTAATGATATTGCTAATCTGTTTGCAACCAAAGCTGGAGAAATATTTCCTAAAACTGGAGTAAGAGCTGATAAATTGCCTCAGTATTACGATGCTGCTACTAGAGTACTGAATGATATTACATACCCTTCTTCTGGTATGATTCTTAATAGTTACAATAAAGTTAAGAGTTCTAATGAAATTGATATTAATTTAGGCGGTTCAGTAACTAAAGGATATGTTACACCAGACACAGGTGGTTTAATATTAGCTACTGATTTTGTAAATAAAATCATGAAGGTTCCTTCTATTAAATACAATGTAGAAACTACAAATGGATTAGAAAGAAACTTTGCAGAAGATTTAAAATCTGGAGTATTCAAAGACGTTATCAAAACTCCTAGAGGTAGAATCATGTCATCAGTGGTAGATGGCATTCCTCAATTAATGCAGAGAGTAAGTGTAAGAATACCTTTACAAGCTATTAAGAATGCTGGATATGATGTAGATAGTTTTAAATCTATGGTTAGTAATTCAATGGGTACATCTGCAGAAACAGGTTTAAATGTCAAGCCTATTGATAAAAAAGATTACAATAATGCTTATGGTGGGAATGTACCATTAACTGGTGAATATTTTACATTTGATACAATGGAGCCGATTGATCCACATGGTATGACTAGAATGACATTTGATCAAGAAGTTAATGATATTCATGGTGGTTCAAAATTACAGAATGATAATTATGAGCAATCATTTACTGATGCTTATGATAGTTTAATAAACAGTTTATTACAATAATATATGGAAAAATCTATATTAGGTCAATATCCTACTGACAATACACCTAGCAAAGCAGCCTTATTAGGTAAGGCTATGGATACGGTCAATGCTCAGTATTCTCCTATCACTAATATTAAAACAGGTTATGATAGGAACTTAGAAACAACTCCATTAGATGATTATGAATACGCATATCTGTTAAATAAGGAAACTCCAGAGGAAACCTTAAAGGATAAGAGTTATTTAAGAGATGCTTGGACTACTTTTGCTAATAATAGAGATCAGATCAATTTAATGTCTGAGAGAGCTAAATTAGTAAAAGATATTAATCCTGTCATTGAAGATATTGATTATGAATTACAATACTTGAATGATAAGAAAATGCTTTTGAATCTTGAAAATGTCTTACCTACTATGGATAAGAATTCTCAAGAGTATCAAAACACCTTACAGCAATATGAAATTCTTAAAAACAATTTAGAAGCCAATTCTGAAAAGTATAATGCAATATTAGCAAAGTACAATGATTCAGAAGGTACAGATGTTGATAAGAGAATTGAATACTTAAATGGGGTAAGAGACTGGTGGGTAAATGAACAGTCCGAAGTAAACAAGAATATTCAGGATTATTATGATTCTATTACATCTAGATCTGAAAAGTATAAACCTTCTGCTAGATTTCAAATAAAAGAACAAAAGGCTCAAGATAAGCCTTTTTATGATTCTGATTATATATTGTACGCTGGTCCTGGTTTAACAGGTTCTTCTATGTCTACAATTGGCTCTTATGTGGCTGATGCATTAGCAACAGGTGCTTTATATCTCGGTAGACATTATGCTACTACTGGCGCTTTAAATGCTGTTCCTGGTGCTGGTGCAGTATCTAATCTTATTGGTTGGGGATCAGCTATTACTGCGGCAGCGATAAGTTTGGCAGGTAATATCTATAGTAGACATAGAGAATCATTAGCGCAAGTATATGGAGCTTATCGTTCTAAAATTGAAAAGGATCTTGAAAGTAAAGGTGTATCTATCCAGGATTATGTTCAAATGGGTAGAGATCAATTGAAACAACAGAATCCTAATATAGATGTTACAAAGATTTCAGATGATGAAATTATAGATAGAACTTTATCTGGAGAGATTAAAATCTCCGATGAAGTTCTAAACTCTTTAAAAGATTCAGCAGATAATGGCTTAGAAAATGTTTACAATAATAACATGGCTTTGTCTGCAATGGATGTAGCACAATCAGCTTTGATATTTGCTCCATTAGGTAAGGCTATGGGTAAGATTATAACTAAACCTATAGCAGGTGCATTAAAACCTTTAGTTAAATTATCTGATACTGCTACTAAGAATTATAATAAGCTTATTGATGCTTACACTGGATTTAATGCTAGATTAGCTTATAATAGTCCCAAAATGAATATGTTGAGCAAGGGTGCTAAAGCTCTAGCTCGTATGGGTTTTGCTGCTACTGGTGAAGCTTTTGAAGAAGGTAATCAGGATATATTTGATTACGATTATATTCACAATCAGTACGATAAAGATTCTTCTGGTGTATTTTCATCATTACTCGGGTTAGCTGAAACTAATTACCGTACTGCAAAAATTTTATCAGGAATAGATACTGAATCAGAATTAGCCAATGATCCTCAATTCTGGAATGATGTAAAGGGTGGTTTCGCATTAGGTATGTACCTAGGTGGTCCTACTACTGCGTATCATGCTGGTATCGATATGCGTAAAGACTTTGTTGCCAATACTTTTGTTAGAGATATGGTGGCAGATAATATAGCTAAAAAAGATGCTATGAATAAGGCAGTAACATATGCGGATAAAGCATCAAAATCTATGCTCAATTACAAAGATAGTGTACTTGAAGTATTAGAGAATTTTAAATATCATATGCCTGATGGTCTTACTGAGGAAGATATAAATGCTGAAATCAAAACTGCGAATAATGTATTTAACTTAGCTAAGTCTAAGACTACTAAGAACATTGGTAAACAATTAGGTTATTCTGCAGGTACTACAGAATATAATACATTAATTGGTTTACAGCATGTAGCTCAATTAGATTTACAAGAAGCTGTAAACAATGCAAAAGCAGCTCAGGATGCAGATAATAAATTGTATGCAGATCTTTCTGAAGATGCTTTATTGAGTAATTACACTCCAGAAGAAAAGCTAGCAGCTATTACTTTGACTAAGTTGAATGTACAGAAAGAAGCTTTACAGGAGTTAAAGAATGCGATTGAAGCTCCAGCAGAAGATGGTAAAACTAAATTTGGTATTACTAATAGTGATAATTCTGTAGCTAAATCTATTTTAAAGACTATACCTAAAGCTATTAAGAACATTGATAGTCAATTGGCTCAAGTAGCTGCTGATACAAAGTTTAGTACAGATTTTGTAGCAGCTCCTCATGTCATGCAGACAGGTGTAGATAGCTATGCAAACTTAATGTTAGCTCAGCATGATGCTTTGGTAGCAGAGCATAAAATGAATGAGATATTTGGTAATACTCTGGAAGACGGCAAACTTACTAGTTTTGATAAAGCTACAGACAAATCAAAGAAAAAGGTATTAAATAATATCAAAAAGAGAATTGAGAACTACCTGAATAACTCAGATGAATCTAGTAGAATTGCAGAAGATAATGCCAAGCAGATTGTTGAACAAGACGTTGCTTCTACAGAAAAAGAAGTGGCTAATAATGGTACAGACAACAATGAAACTGTAGCAGCAAGTAAAATTGCTCCAGAAGTACAAAGAGAAGAAGTTGAAAAACCACAATCTCCTGTAATGGATTCTAGAGCAAAATCCAAAGTAAATACAGAAATACCTGCGCCAGAACCTACTGTTCCTGAAGCAACACCTGAAACGCAGCCTGAAGAAAAAACAGAACCGGCAATTAAACGTGATGAAGAATTCCCTACAAAGAGTTTGGAAGAACTAGCTGCGGAATTTGAAGCAGAACGTAAAAGGATTGCAGAAGAAAATAAACCAAAAGCCCCAGTAGTAGAAGATGTTGAAGAAGAGGATGAAGAGTTTGCTTTTGCTACAGATAAAGATTTGAGAGCAGCTGCCAATGCTGATGCAGATCCTTTAGCTGCTGCTACGGATGAAGATAAGAAAGTATCACAAACAGTTGATACTATTACTCCAGATATTACTGTAGAGCAAAAAGTTGAACAAGCTAAAAAGAAATTAGCTACTGAACAGAAACATGACAGTAAAACAGATATGGATTCTGAATCTAGAGAATATGAAGATTCTTTAGAAGTAGAAGAATTAGCTAAAGATACCGTATCACATACACTGTTCTTCTCCCCAGATTCTACTACTCCTATATTACCGGGCTATAAATCTGGTAAAGAATTAGCAGAGAAAATCAAAGATCCTAATTTCTTTACAGATAGTTTCTGTGAATTTATTATCAATGAATCTTACACTGAAAAAGGTAGCAAGCCATACAAAAAAGGTGATAAGACTACATACGATAGTGCCTCTATCATATTAAGTGTAGAACATCCTACAGGTAAGTATGCTTTAGCACTTAAGACTCCTAAAGGAGCTAGAATTAAATTTGATGCAGATATTGCAGGCATTCGTAATAGTGCTACAGCAGAAGAGCTTAATACAATTGAACAAGCTAATGAAGTTTCTATAAATGACTTAAAATCTTTTAGAAACGCAATCATTACTGCCATTGAAAATAAGACAGAGAATGAAGTTATTGTACCAAGTACTATCAGTAGAACTAGAGGTAGATATAATGTAAATAGAAATGGTCAAAAGGCAGTATTCAGACCTGTACAAGAAGTAAAAGGTTTTGCAATTCCATCCAATGTGTATGACATTACTCCAGAAAATGTAACCTTTGGTATCAGTAATGGTATTATTTCTGACAGTTTGATCCTTGGTGCTGGTGGTGAAATATTGAATGGTACTGGTGGTAGTGGTCAGTTATTTATCTATCCCCCCAAATCTAGTACACTTAATAATTCAGAGATACCTGTACAAGTTAATTTACAAAGATTTGATAGAAAACAAGCTGAGTTTCTTGCAGATTTACTTTTGAATTATGGAGCTTCTCCTGAGTCTTACTACAAAAATACAGAGATTGTAGCTGGGGAATTGATTGACTTTATGGTTCGCTTTGGTGATAAAACCAGAGTTACATCCAATATTCCTACTTTCAATTGGATGAAAAAGAAACAGCTTTATGTAAATGAAAAAGGTGATCTTGTGGTAGGAGAAAAATCTTATCCTGTAGGTAATATGTCTTCTCAAGATAAGGAAGATCTTATTAACGATTTGATGAGATTCCACTGGAGAGCTAATAGAGAAAATTTCTTTAGTCCTATAGGTGATGCTTTACCTTCCTTAAAAGAAGCATTTACAAAAAACAGTTCTTATATATGGGAAGACGCTATTCCTGGCGTAATATTACGTAGAGAGGATTTCTTAGGTAATACAAAACATACCCCTTTGTATACAATGGGTTTGTTTGTTACAAACGATTTAATCCAGAGTGATTTACAAGATCAATTGTTCAAAGATTCTTTTGCTTATGCGGACGATATTCAAACTATATCTAAGAAAGTAGAAAGCGATAAGGCAATTGAAGAAACTAAAAATAAGGTTGAAAACGTAGCCAATATTCCTACAGGTACTCCTGCAGTAGAGCCAGAAGAATTAACAGAAGAATCAAAAAAGATTAATGAAATTACCAAGAATGGCACAATTGACCCATTTGCTATAGAAGACGATGACATTGATATTCCTATGAGACGTCTTACTGGTAAAGTAACTAAAGAGGTGTCTAACGAGGAAATAGAATGGTTCAAAAAGAAATTAGGTTTCCAAAGCGATTCTCTTACAATAGTAGATGATGCTATATCACTAGGTAACAATGTGTACGCTATGGGTCTTGTTAGACAGGATTCTACATTACTGTGGAAGGGTGCAGAAACTGGTACTTTATATCATGAAGCGTATCATAGAATATCACTGTTGACTATTTCACCTAAAGAACGTCGTAAGATATACGAAGCTTATAGAAATAGAACTGGTTTAATCGGTACTGATAAAGACATTGAAGAAGCTCTTGCAGAAGACTTTAGGCAGTATATGCTGAATAAAGTTGAACCAGATTTAAACATCATCAAAAGAGCTTGGAAAGCAATTAAAAACTTTATTAGTAAATGGGTTTGGAGAACTGATACTACTATTGACAACATCTTTGATAGGATCAATACAGGATATTATAGTAGATCTAAACAGAATTCTGCAGCTGTACAGGAGTTCTTAAATGCTTATAAAGGTGCGGGAGCTCCATTTAAACTGGGTGGTCACAATTTCAAGAATATCACAAATACACAATTTAAAGAAAGTGTTAATTCATTAGTTGCTTCTTTATTTACTTTGAATAACATAAAGATGCGAGATGATTTAACAGGTTTAAATTACAGCTTGTTAAAGAGCGCATTAGAACCTTCATTAACAGATAAACTTGTAGAAAATGGAAAGATTACCAAAGAACAAGGGGAGGCTAGAAAAGAAATATATGAAACCTTTGATAGTGTATTCTTACCAGCAATTATTAGGAAACTGAACGAATATCAAATCCGAGCTATAGATAAACAAGAAAATATTGATCAGGAAATAGATGAAAAAGCTGAAGGTTCAGCCGTAGGAGATCAAATGGCTACTTATATTCGTGAGTCATTAGAAACCTCAGTAAAAGATAATGCTTTGGCATCTATTAAGATCTTCATTGCTACTATGCCCAAAAGAGAATTCTATGAGGCAGATGTTAAAAAAGAAGATGGCACTATTACAAAAGTACAGAAAACTAGAACTGTATTGAGTCCTGTTACAGGATTACCTCTTATGGTTGATTTTGATTCTACATGGAATACTATAATCAATGAATTGCATTCAGAGAACACATTTGAAGGTATGATGAATAAATGTGCTAAATGTGCAAAATCATTACCTATCTTTGACACATTATACAGAGAATTGTATAAAATATCAAAGACCGTTCCAGGAGAATCAGAAGCCCAAGTAATAGCTAGAGAGAATTTACAGACACAATTTAGAAATACCTTTAGAAAAGCTAAACATAAACTTATTGGTATCTTGTCTGAAAAGATTGAGAATACTAATGGTAATGATCAGACTAACTTGTATGTAAAGGATGAGAATGCAAATAAGATTTCTAAGAATATAATCGAAGGTTGGAACTATGGTTTACTTAGAATGACTGAGTTAATAAATTTTGATGGTGATAGTTATACATTGAAAACTACTGATAATAAAACTAATGTAGAATTATTATTAGATGATTATCACAAGATTAATAACTTACTCAAGAACTATAAGAATAAACCAAACGCTAAGCTTAAGAATGGTCAGACTTACAAAGAGTATGTAGAAGCTAATGTTATCAAGATAAAAGATAATGTATTGTCGCTTTTAAGTAGAGCCGGCATATCTGTAGATATGGCTACATTAAATTCATTTTTGATTAAAGAATATTATGATCCAAATCCTGCAGAGCAAATAGTAAATTTGTTTACTGATGGTAGTAATGCTGGTTTATCATTCTTATTTGGTAATAAGTTAAAAGATGTACTGAAAATTGAACCATCTGGTAATGTACCTGGTACATTTAATAGACATATCAGCAGATACTATGATGATTCTAAATTCTTAGGCAGATTGTCTGAAACGTATGGTATGACACATCCTAACTCAGATGAGTTGTCTGTATTGTCTACTGATGGTAAGTTGTTATATCCTATATCTGATCATAACTACTTGACAGATATGGTTCAGAATCTTGATAATGATCCAGCTACAGTAGAAGCTCTTACTAAGGTATTATATAACACAGGTAACAATGCTAATCCTAATTATTTCAAAGGTTCCTATTTACTTACAAATCTTTATAATAATCCTACCGCATCTGGTAAAATAGGTGTTGAAACTTTGGTTTATTTCAAGGAACAGGGTAGTGGTGATAAAGGGCGTAAATATACAGAAATTTCACCATTGGAAGATTATATTGCTAAAATGACACTTACGCAAAAAGGTAGAATTATTTTACCTACTATGGGTGACTCTCAGACATATAATACTTTACATGGTACAGCTATCAACAATTTCAATCAACCTTTAGATACTACTAACAATCAAGTTAAATTTAATGCCAAGGTATTGACCAGATTTATTAATTACTTTGAAACTGAATTAGATACTATTGAATTCAACTATAAGAATGAAGGTAATCTGACAAAGGAACAAAAAGTAAAGAACTATGATACTGGTAACAGAAATGGTTACAGGTTTAGATATTTCAATGGATTCTTTAAATTGAAAGAACAACCTACTTTAGGGGGCATTGAATTTGTAGATGACTTCTCTGACTTCAATGAAGCTCTTAAACTTGCTGAAGATATTGGTGGTAATGATTTAGCATTATCTATAGTAGATCAGATAAAAGCTTCTTGGGCTAAGATGAGTAATTCTGATAAAGCTTTGTTAATGAATGAGTATTTAACAGATGCCTTTAAAGATGAATTAGATTATGCAAAGGAAATAGGTATCATTGATTGGAATGGCAAAGATTTTGCTAGTGTAAAGAGTTTAGCACTTCCTCAAAAGGCATTAGATGATGCAGAAAATCACTATAAAAAACGTCAAGAAGTCTCAAAATATAGCAAAGAGTTAGCTGCTACTGAATTGATGGCAAATTATTTTGCTAATACTATATCCTCAGTAATAGAATTTGAGAAGTTATTTATTAAAGATCCTGCATATTATAAAGATCCTGTAGACAAAATTAAACGTCTTCGTGAAGTATTATCAACTGGTGTTACTCCCAGAATAGATTACGGAGAAGGTAATGAGTTATCAAACTTAACTGAAGTTAATGTAGGTACTTTATCCGACAATGTAATACCTAGTAGACAGCTTGATAGAATTAATGAATTTGCTAAAAAATCAGCTGCAGTAAGACTGTTACAGGAAATGCATGACATGACTCAAGAAGAAGCTCTTGCTATGTATGAGAGTGGTGAAGCATTACCTCAAGACGTTGAAGACGCTGCTAATCTTGTAGTTGATAGTAAATTTGGTGGTTATACCAAAGTAAACCAAACAGATGCTACTGTACTTATCTCTCCTGAATTCTATAAAGAATTAGTAAGAAGAATTGATGGGTGGACTCCCGAAGTAGCTAAAGCTTTTGATATATTAAATAACCCCGAAACAGATTATGAAGCTGATGCAGATACTTATAATGAAGCGTTAGCCGTTACATTAAAACCTTTGAAGTTAATGTATTTCGGGGATCATTATGATATAAATGCAAAGAGAGACATACCTGTGTTTGATAAAATGGCTATGTTCCCAGTTCATAGAATATTTTCTACAGGGGATATGGGAGAAGTATTAAAAGTAATGCAAGCCAGAAACATACACATGCTTGCGTTTGAATCTGCAGTTAAGGTTGGTCAAAGAGTTGAAGAAGTTAAATCTAAGATCTATACAGATAAATCAAATACTAAGGTAGATGTAGAAGGTTTAATGAACATGCCTACCCATAAGCAATCTTTGGTTAACTTTAGACGTCAGCTGGTAACAGATCCCCATCACGCGGATAGACAGATGTTTGTATCTCAAGCTCAGAAAGCAGCTATGGGTAACATTAGAACAGCTTGGACATATACTACTCCCGACGGTGTATCTTACTCAGGACAGGAAGTTATTGATAACTTCAATGGAGCACATAATGCTATTACTGAATTTGGTAGAAAGAGTATAGAAAAAGACTTCGGTATTGATGCCAATAATCCACAAGCTAGTATTGTTAAGTTTGCCAACATTCTTAAGAGAAAAGCAGAAAATTCAAATATGAACGATAATGTTTTGAATGGTCTTACTGTAGAAGATGGCAATACTAATGCTCCTATTTCAGGTTTGTCTGATAACTCTTGGATTGAAAGTGGTCTTATATCAATGTTGAACAAAGCCATAGTAGATACCAATCTACCTGGTGGTATGTTCATTCAGATGTCTTCTATTTTGTATAACAGATTAGCTGTAACATCTGATATCAACAATGTAAGAAAACTTAATTTTGTTAATAATGATGGTAGTATGGATTGTGTTATATCAATTAACTTATTGAAACACATCATACCTAATTATGATAAAATGACTTTCAGTCAAGCTAAAGCGTGGTTAATAAAACACGATATAATTGGTCCAGATACAAAGGCAATAGCGATGGGTTATCGTATCCCTGCACAGGGTCAAGCTTCTACAGCGGCTTTAAAAGTGATAGACGTTTATCCTGAACAGATTGGTGATACTATTACTCTTCCTGATGAATTTACCGCTTTAACAGGTTCAGACTTTGATATTGATAAACTGTTTATTGCCAGATATAACTATGATAATAATGGTAATAGAATCAAGTTCGAAACAAAAGATCAATACGTTCAGAGACTAAGAGCCACAGGTTTGGATGATGAGACTGTAGTAAGAAAAGCTTATGAGAGATACAATGGTAAAACTGATTTTGAAGCAAATAGTAGAGAAGCAAATGAAAACATGCTTCTTGATATGTATTTGTCAGTAATTAGTAATCCTATGAATTTTGCAGAAGCTAGACAGCCTCTTGATACTGTAACAGATTATCTGAAAGATAAGATTCTTAAGGATGTTGATAAATTAACTGGTCAAGGTAAGAGAACTAGTAAATCTCAATTGTATTTCTCTACTCCCGCATTCCAGAGTAGGACTAAAGCTGAGTTGAATGGTGGTAAGTTTGGTATTGGTCCGTTTGCATTAGCTAATGCTCATCAAGTATTAACTCAATTAGTTAAATTGAATTTCAAACCAAATAAAGTATTGAGCGATTATGGTATACGTGATTTGCATCATATCCAGAGTGAAGACACTAATAAGATCAATGTCTTAGACTGGTTATCTGCTTTGATTAATGCTCACGTAGACGTAGCTAAAGACCCATATATTATTCGTTTGAATGTACGTAAATTAACTTTTAACATGACTAACTTCTTAATTAGAAGTGGTAAAGGTGAAAGTACATTCTATTTCTTACCTCAACAGATATTAAAAGATTATGCAACTGAATATGATAAATATTCTGGTTTTTATGGGGTTGAAATACCTGCTGGTAAAAATCCTGAAAGATTAGCATTTACTAAAATTTGGAACGATTACTATAAGAAAGCAAAAGAGTTATCCGGTGGTAAGAAAGAGAATCTTCTGAACTATCTTAAGGATAAAGGTGTAGGTACTAATCAAAGAAAAACTATGTTTACTGTACCACATCTTAGAAAACAATTGCAGAAAACTGAAACTTTTGATTGGTATTATAATCAGTTATTAATTCTTAAGGCTTATGAAGAATTAACTCCATTCTCTAAGAGTTTATCAGAACTAACTAATTTATCTCAGATTGATACTAAGAGATTTGGTAATAACTTTGGTTTACAAAGCGCATTCTTGGATAAATGGAAACAGTATATGACTGAACAGGCTGTTTTCAACAATCCTTTGAAAGTGTTTACTAATACGTTCTTAGGTAAGAAAATGATTGATGGATTAGTATTTCCTAGAAATGCATTCCAGAATGTCATGATTAGACTTACTCCAGAATTTGAAACTTTACGATCATTAATCGAATATTATACTAAAGGCTATGCGGTAAGTGATGATACCTATATTAACAATATCACTAGAGCAATGGAGATATCCTATAAGACTAAATTCTTTAATCAGTATGTTAAAGATAATCAAATGGGATTCCGTGGTATGCTATTTGGTAAGGATAGTATTTCTAGAAGATTAGATAGACTTAAATCTGATATATTACAAGGCAAATATCCTTCATTACTTGGGAGTGATGGTAGTTTTTCAAATGTGTTGATTAACAATATCTTTAGCAGACCTAAAGAAGATGATGCAGAATTACAAGGACCAGATTTCATTGCATATAAACCAAATAAGAGTGGTGATAATAATTTAGAAAATGAAATAATTCGTGCTTGGGAAGAACTTTACGAAAGTGATTATAAAGAAGTAAGAGAATTTGCTAAAGATCTTGCAATATATTCTTTCTACACTTCTGGAGATGCTTTTGGTAAAAATAATATATTTAGATATGTTCCTAACTCCATAAGAGAAGAAATAGGGTATTTTGATTATATTAGAGAATTGGAAAAACATCCTGAAAATGTTATATCCCAAATAGATTTACAAGAGGTAATTAAAAATCTGTGGTGGAATGATCATGTAGTTCCTGCTATTGAATACTACAAATTGGATTCTAGCTATGAAACTATTGAAGAAGAAGGTAGAGCAGTATACAGACCTGTAGCTCATGATGATAGTGGATTATTTGTAACCAATAAGAAAGGAGAACAAGTTGAAATACCATCTATAATTTATGATGAATCTAGTAAATTTAGAGGTATTGTAGGTTATAATGAAGCTGGTAACCCTATACATTATCTTTACAAGAAAGTTAAATTAGATAAGAATAATGATCCTAGAACCACTTTCTTATACAAATATATTGGTATAGATGAAAATAAAGTACCAGTATATCAATTAATTAATAAAAAAGGTTTAAGTTATAAGGGTAATGTACTTGTTGAATTTGGTTTTAAGAAATCTTCTGTAGGTTACAATAATGTAGTACCTACAGGTTTAGACTTTACTCCATCTAAAGCTATAACTTATGTACAAGATTTGACTCCTGTCAAAGCTAGTTTACAGACTAAGATATTCAATCAAGCTGGAGAATTCAATGAAAATGCTTTACAGACTGTAGCTACTGAAAACGTTGACTTACAGAATACTGAACCTTTAGCTTATCAAGAATGGTCTAAGACTTATCAATCAAGAAATGGTGAAGCTGCGTCTCAAGAAGCTTATCAGCAGTATCTTGATAATTTTGAATATGGCGCAAAAAGACAAATGCCTAAATTAAGAACTTCTGATGCCACTACAGTCCCCACTACAAAGATAATATCTGGTGGTCAAACAGGTATAGATCGTTTAGGTTTGGAAATTGGTAGAGAGTTAGGATTAGAAACGGGTGGTACTACTACTCCAGGTTATTACACTGAGAATGGACCAGATACTAGTTTACAAGAGTTTGGTGTAACCGAAATAGCTCCTGAATTACAAGCCGGTAGAAAAGGTAAAGAATTCTATTTGCCAAGAACTGAACAAAATGTCATTAACTCTGATGGAACAGTATACTTTAGCACAGATGAAGATAGTGCTGGTAGAATTGCAACACAAAGATTTGCTAAGGCGCATAATAAACCATTTCTATTAAATCCAACTAGTCAAGAACTGGCACAGTGGCTTGTAGATAATAACATTGGTACATTGAATGTAGCAGGTAACCGTGGTTCTAAGGTGTCTCCTGAATTCGATTTCCAAGTAAGAGAAACTATTAGAAATGCTTTTAAATCTCCTACTCAACAGGATTTATTTGCACAAGAGGAGGTAAAACCTTCAGAAACTCCTACTCAATTTACTGAATTTCAACAATATGCTAGTCAAATAGGTTTAACAGAAGCTTTACCCAAAGTAGAAGAAGTAAAACAAGCTGTTGCAGAAACTAAGCAAATACAAGATAAATATGTATATACTTTTGATGACGGTTTAGAGGTTAAATTAGATTTTGAATTGAATGACCAACAGAAATCTGCTTTGAAAGAGTTAGAAGCATTTGTTAATGGAGATGATACATCTATTACTTTGTCTGGTTATGCTGGTACAGGTAAGACTACTATTATGGGTATATTTAATGAGTATTTGAAGCGTAGAATACATGCAGATATTATTTTCTCAGCTCCAACTCATAGAGCGAACGCTGTAACTAGACAGAAAACTCCAAACGCAAAAGTAGTTACACTTCAAAGTTTATTGGGATTGCGTCCTGATTTTGATATTACTGAAGATGTATTTGATCTACACAAATTGAAATTTGAACAAGTGGCTGAGGTTAAAATAGAACCTGCCGCAATAGTCATAGTTGATGAAGCTTCAATGATTCAAGACAGTTTGTACGATTTCTTACTTGAGCAAATTGCAGCGAAAGGAGCTCAGATTATATTTATGGGAGATAAAGGTCAATTAAGACCAGTAAAAGCAAACAATATATCCAAAGTATTTAGAAATGATGGTGCACAATTACAATTAACTAAAGTAGAAAGAACTGGGGATAATCCTATATTAAAAGAATCTACTAGAGTGAGAAATGGAGAAGGCTTTAGCTATGAAACAGATATTGCTCCTAATGGTCAAGGGGTTGAATACTCATCAGATAAAACTAGAATTAGAGAATTTGTTAGAACTTCATTAAAAGAAATGAAAGATTCACAAGATCCTCTATATTTTAGAGTCTTGGCTGCAACAAATACTTCTGTAGATGCTTATAACTCTGCAATAAGACAAATTCTGTATGGTAGGAGACCAGCACAACTGTATGAAGGAGAACTTGTAATGGGTTATTCTAATAGAGAATATGATTCTTTGAGAAAGAAATATAAATTAATGAATAGTGGTGACTATGTTGTGCGAAAGGTTGAACCCACTACTATTCATATTGAATTAGCTTATCCGGACAAAAAAGAAAATATAAATATGGAAGGATATAAAGTTACTCTCAAAGATGCAATAGATACTTCTGCTTCTTCGTTTACTATTGATGTAGTATCTAATTTTGAAACAGATGAAAATATCATAAAAGTTCAAGAGTATATACAAACTTTGTGGAATATGCGTAAACAATTATTAGCTAGTGGGAATCCAACTGCAGCTAGATCTGTTGTTGAAAAAATTAATAGGATACAAAATAAAATTCACACTATGCGAGATATCAAAGACGCTAACGGTAGATTAAAGCTTAGAAAATCGTTTGATTACGGATATGCTCACACAATTCATAAATCTCAAGGTGGTACTTATAGTAAAGTTTTAATTAACGACAGTAGTATAAATACTTTTGGGTTTAATGATAAAAATGGTCAAGAAGTAAGACAAGAATTGAAGTATGTAGCAGTATCTAGAGCAAAGAACTATGTAATGGTTCAGACTTTAGAAAAAGCAAAACAACAAGTAGTAGAGGATTATGATTTAGATGAAGAATTTGTATCTGCTACTGCAGCTGACTTGAAACAAGCAGCGAATGATTCTGCTACGGAAGAATTAGATAAAATGGGTAAACAACGTAAAAAAGAATGTGAATAATTATGCAGTGTTTAAATATTAAAAATCCAGAAGTTGCAGCTTTACTTAAAGAGTATACAGAAATATTAGGTAGTGAGAATGCTGCATATTATGTTCTTTCAGAAAACAATGGATATGGTTTAGATAAGGCTCCCAATGGGGAGCCATCTAAGCTATTTTCAGATCTTTTAGAGCATTATAATGGTGACAGGGTAGCTGCTATTCAAGCTAAAGCTAGAACTTATTCTAAGAGCTTTAAAGAGTGGTTTGGTGATTGGACCAATACTATAAAACCTGGTAATATTATTTTTGGTCATCCTGCAATTGGTAAAACATACTCTTTAGAATCTGGTAAATATAAAGATAAACTAATTGACTGGGATGAAGAATTTAATACAAAAAGAGATAAGTGGATCGAAGACCATTCAAATACAGTCAAAGGCACTCCGGAATATAAAAAAGCCAGAAACGAATATCTAATTTATCCAGAAAGACATCCAGATTATGTAGAATTTATTAAATCAGAATGGGAAAGAGTAAAAAATAAAGTCAAAAAAGAAGGTAAAATATTATTTGCTTCTCCACATAATTTACTTAAAATGTTTCCACAAGATTTTAATAGAATTATAAATTTAAAAGATGATGACTTTATAAAAAGAAATATTGGAAGAGGTGGAAAAGAAAAAGAATCTAAATTATGGAAAGAAGGAATAAATGAAACAATTTCAAATACTACAGGGATACCTGTAGAATATTTAAATGAAAATCAATATTTTGAGGATTATTTAAATAAACATCTTGGTATATCCAAAGTAGTAGATGAGAATGGGGAACCTTTAGTAGTATACCATCATAGTAGTGATAATATTACTGATTTTAGTGTTTACCCATCAAAAAGGTACTATGGTAGTTATTTTTCTTTAATTCCTTACAAAGAATATGGCGTAAATCAAACTGTTAATTTTTTGTCTATAAAAAATCCATATGTTACTGACGTAGAAGAAACAATGGAGTTTGGTAAAACCAAAGAATTAACTGATTATATAGCAAATAAGCATGTAGACTCATTATACGATGGTATGATAGGATTAAACAATTTGCTGCCAGAAGATGTAAAGACTTTTTCTAATCCTAAAGAAATATTAGAAATTGTTACTTTTAATCCAAACCAAGTTAAATCAATAGATAATCAAGGTACATTCTCTACTCAGGATAATAATATATATAATCAAGAAGCTGCTACTCAAAACGCTACTGGTAGAAATAAAGAATTAGCTTTATTACTGCAAGAAATATATCCAAACATTGAAATAGATGTATTAACAAATCCTAATCTTAGGGGACAAGCCCAAGTAGAAGGATATATGGCTGGTAGAGTATTATTAAATGCTGTGTTAGAAAATCAAGACACTTTACCTCACGAATATGCTCATCATTATGTTGCTTGGTTTAGAAATACTCCTCTTGTACAAAGAGGTACAAAACAATTCGGTAGTGAAGAAGCTTTAGTACAAGCAATAGGTGAGAATTCTGTTAAAGCATTGAAATGGTATAATAGATTCTTCAATTGGTTAAAAGGATTATTTAATGAAAAACAAGATAATCTAAACGAGATTACAAAAGCGTTTTTATCTGGTCGTAGATTGGATAATTCTTACTTCTTTGGTAAAGAAACACACAATCAAAAAGTCGTTGAGGTTCCAGAAGCTATAAATAATATATATGACAAATTGATGTCTTCTATTCATCGTAGAATGAAAGATATCCAGTATTCTAAATATGCAGATCCAAATAAACTAGATGAACTGAGAGCTTTAGAATTTAGATTAAATCAGTTAGAAAACGATAAAGCTACTTTAGAATTCATAGATTACATGGATCAAGATATCAATTCTGCATTAGATGAAACCTTAAGAATATTATCCAAAGTAAAAGAAGCTGCTAAATATGGTAATGATCATGAAATCTCTAATGCTGAATTGGATCTGATTAAAAAAGGTTATATTGGATTCTATAACAATATTGCTACTAATTTGCAGAATATGCTAGATGATGATACTACTTTTGATTATTTCAATAATGAACAATTGATTAATGATACAAAAGTAGCGTTAAAAAGAATCATGGGCAATTATGCAGAACTTGTTAGAAATTTTAATAATGTAGTTGACATAATCGCCAAAGATAATTTCATAAAAGAAGCTACCAAAGCTGGTTCTTATACTGTAGATCAATTGAAAAACATTCTAGAAGAAGGTGATTTAGATATTAACTTGTGGGATCAATGGGTTGGTAGTACACAGTACTCTAATAGTGAATTAGTTAGAATAATGATGAATAAGATAATTGCTGTTAAGAATGCTGTAGCAGATGAAGAAAGAATTAAAGGTAAAGAACTGTTAACTTTGTTAGACCAAGTAGATAAAGCTAAATTGGCTTATTTTCATGAGAAAACAAAAGATGGTCATAAAACAGGGTTTATGACTAGAGATTTGAATTACGGTGAACATTATCAGAAGCTTTTCAAATATCAAAGAGATTTAGCAGATAAATTAGGTTTTGGAGATAAAGATATATCAGAAGTACCAGGTCTACTAAATAAAGAACAGTTAAAAACTTGGAACACTGAGAACAATAAATGGCACGCTAAATATAGTATTCGTAGATTTGTACCAGAGTATTATGAACTAACAAATAGTCTTAGTGAAGAAGCTAGAACAAGAAGAGATACAATTAATATGGAAATCAATCTACTTCTTAACAGTACTAGGGATAAAAATGGTGATATACATAGAGAATTATTATCTGATGAAGACTATGGTAAATTACAGGAATTAGAGAATAGTAGACGTAATTTAGCAAACCCATTCTATGCAGACGGTACTACAAAAGCTGGTTTAGATTTAGAAATAGCTAGAGAAATGCAGCAATATAATGAAAAGCTTAGAGCTAAGTTGAACTATAAACCTAATATGGAAAAGTACAACAAAGCTAAAGCAGCTGCTAAGAAGAATCTTTCTCCAGAATTATTCAAGAAATGGGAGGAGAGAAATTCTGTTGAAAGAATTAAAGAAGAATTCTGGGAAGACATTAAGATGCTATCCTCTAATCCAACTAAATCTGACAATCAAGTATTGTATGAAAACGCTAGAAAGAATCTCTTGAAATTGTATGCTAGAGAAGACGGTACATTTAATACTGATGCCATGCCTGAGAATGTTAAGTCTATGATAAATACATATGACGTAATGATATCCGATGAAGCTATTGCTAACAGAGATAAATCAAAAAAATCTAGAGTAATGGAAATAGCTAAGTGGGATATCAACCCTAAATTCTATGAAGAATACGAACGTATGGAAAAACAGGGTGAAGCTGCATTTAACGCATGGTTCTCTGTAAATGCTAGATACACTTCTAGAGGTGACGTTGTACCAGCTTCTTTCTGGCGTAAATTAGTTCCAAAGGATGAATTTAAATCAAAATACGTAGAAAGAATACCTAATAGGTCTTGGGCAGAGATTGATAGAGAATCTCCATTCTATGATCCTAGATTTACTAAGTACGAAGATCGTGGTGAAACTGTAATACCAAATCCTAAATACTTTGATAATAGTGCTGCTTACAAAAAGATTACAAGTGATCCTAAATTAAAAGCATTATATGACGCTTTAGTGGATGTTATGGATTTATCTAATTCTAAAATTGGATTCTTAAGATATGCTAATAAATACAAATTACCTCAAATTGAAGGTGGTTCATGGACTCAAATCCGTAGTAAAGATAACTTCTTAAAAGGTATAGCTTACGCTGCACAGGATTTATATACAGTAAAAGATGATGATGATAGGTATATGATAGAAAATGCTAAAAGGTCTGACGGTTCTTTAGTTAAATTAATACCTACCAGATATATTAAAATGTTGGATAATCCTGATGCAATTACTAATGACGTGGTAGGTTCTATCATTCACTACTATAAAATGGCTGTAAACTACGAAAAGATGAGTGAAGCTGCTCCTGAATTAGAATTAGCTTTAGATTTCGTTAGTAGAATGGACTTTAAGGATAAAAAAGGTGGTAGAATATCTGGAGTAGAAAGTAAAACTTATGACAAAATGAAAGACTTAATGGATCGTTTTGTTTATGGCATGGAGAAAGATGCTAAAGAAGTTGATATAAAACTACCAAAAGGCAAACATGTTAAATTAAGTATTGATAAATTAGTAAATAACTTAGCAGCATATACAAGAATCCAAGGTATATCTCAGAATCTTAATGTTATTCTAACAGGTTTGATTACAAACAAGATTCAAAATAGATTGGAAGCAATGTCTGGTGTTTACTTTGGAAATGAGGAACTTGCTAAAGCAACTAAAACCTTGTTACCAGCTTATGTAGATGCTATTAAAAATATAGGTAAAGCTAACAATAAAAACAAGGTATTATGTTATCTTGAATTTTTAGGTGTAGTTAGAGATAATGAACAGACATTTAGCAAATTAAATCAGTCTCGATTACTCAGGGCTTTGAATCAACATTACTGGTATTTTGGCCACGAAATAGGTGATATCATTACTAAAGGTAAATTAGCTTTATCTGTTGCTTTCTTTAATAAGTATGATCCTGAAACTGGTAAATTTGTAAATAAGAATCAGTTCTTAAGAAAATTCAAAGATAAGAAAAAAGGTAAAGCTGCCTGGAAAGCATTAAACATCACATTCTTTGATGCTTTTGAAGTTAAAGATAATCAATTAGTAGTAAGACCAGAGTATGCTAAGATAGTGGATGAGAAAACCTTAAATAGAATCAAGAACACTACTAAACAAATTGCTACTAGAATCGATACTCAGTTAACTGATTTAGATAAATCAAAATTACATTCTACTTTGATTGGTCAGTTATTACTTATTTATCGTAATTTTATCTTGGTTAACTTACAAACTAAATTCTTAACTAAGAGACAGTTCAATTATTCTACTGGTATGTGGAGTGAAGCACAAATACCTGCTGCATTTTCTTATTTAGGTAGACATTGGGCAGAAAATATAAGTTTTCTAAGGAAACATTTCTTTGATCAAAAGAAAATAGATCAATTAAGAGAATTATACAAAGATCATTATGATGAATTAGATGATTATGAAAAAGGTTGTTTAAAGAGAGTTACATATGAATTTTTATTTTCTACTTTAGGTTTTTGGTTGATTTCTTCCATAATACGTGCTATGGCGGATGAAGACAGAGATAACTGGTGGAAACAGGAAGCTGCATATCTTACGTTAAGAGCCTCTTTGGAAACTCGTGGTAACGTATTACCCATTGAAGTGTTTAACATGCTTAATACTCCTACTGCTGCATGGTCTACGTTACAGTACTGGGGTGATTTAACTACAGTAGCTTTGCAAGATCCTACAGAAGAAATAAATAAAGGACCATATAGAGGTCTGAACCGATTACAACGATCCTTAATTAAGGCAACTCCTTTAAGAAGTATATATGAAGCAAGAGATCCAAGATCTAAGTTAGAATATTATGATAATTTGATTTCAATCTTTTAGTCTACGGCCCTAAATTTTTTTAAAGGCAACAATAAGAAGCCCCTTTAGTATTATGCTATTGGGGCTTTATTGTGTCTTGTAGTGTAATATTTTCACTTAGTGGTTTTATAGTCTTAGTATTTTCATCAAACAAATACTTATGTAATTTACCATTTACTCCAGCATTCCAAAAATTCAATATTTTGATTTTTGTTTCATAACCAAGTGATTTGTATAATCCATACTCAATCTTTCTAGTTATGACGTGTATACAGTAAGCTCTATTAAAAGCTAGAACTGTATATTTGATCTTATTCATAGTTATAGTATAACTACAATGAAATAAATGATGTTGTTTTAAAGTATTTAACAAATATGGTTTTATATTGTGAAATACTAAAAAAACGTGACTTGAAAGAAGTGGATTATTAACATCATTCATATACATGTTAACAAATTCACTATCATCCAAGTCACGTTTACTTAAAATATCACCGAAAATCTGAGGAAGTGAAAATATACTATGTTTAGTATATTTATCTATCAGCATATTATTTCAGCACCGTCTTCATCATAGTATTCTTTCATATGATCCCATAGATTATTGTTTTTATGCCAAGCAATTCGTTTTATAGAATAATCTATGGTTACAAGTCTTTCCTCAATTGCTTTAGGATTGAATTTAAAGACTCTAACTTCATACCCATCATGAGATTGTACTGCAACAATATAAGTTTCGTATTCATATTCTTCAATATTAAGTTTTAGTTCGTTTTTAAAATACCAATGGATAGCTAACCAATAATAGGCTAACTGACGACAATAATCAAATTCTTCTACTGAGTGTTTAAAATTATAAACATCAGCTGTCGTCTTTATATCCACTAATATTATTTTTTTATTTGTATGATCTATCATTACTCTATCTAGTAATGATTTACATGGTAAATCTCCTAATGAAGAAGCATTAGGATACTCCCAATTAATATGAAATTCATTATGAACTTCAAATGTTTCTGGATAGTTAAATAATAATTCATTTGCTTTCTTATGATCTTCCATATTCTTCTTAATTGTTTTTAACATGTTAAGATCAGCAAATGATATTACCTTTTTAGAATCTTTATTTTTAAAGTATTCTATATAATTTTGGTATAGTTCTACTAATTCTTTTGCTTCTTGTATTCTTTTATCTATTGATTTATTATTACTATAAGCAGAATTATAACTCATAAGTAATATATCATCTTCAGATGCAAGAGGGTCTACCATTTTTGCATTTGCGTAGAATTCGAGTAAATCTTTTTGTTGCTTTACTTTGGGCACTGCAAAATCTAATATAATATAATCTTTCCAAAATTCTTCTGGTTGAAGAATATATTCATGTATCATAGTGCCTTTATCCAGAAAACTAGCTTTTAGACCTTCTTTCCCATCAAGCATTTCTTTAAGATATTTTGGTCCTTTCTTCAAGAACCATCCGATATTAGAATTACTTATACGAGTGAGATCTTCATAATATGGTATAGATATATCCATTACTCTTCAAATAAAATTAGATTTTCATATGCATTTATACTAGCGTAAGTCATCATATCGTTATACTCATCGCAAGATAACATAATATCTAATTCTACCTGATTGAATTCTTCTACCATATTCTGTTCGTCTAACTTAACGTTAATCTTTTCGTAATTTTTCATAGTTCAAATGTTAGTGGTTTATAATTAATCGAATAAGATTCATCTAATATACTTACATTAGCATATTTTGTACCTGCGTATTCTTGTAATGTGTGATCTCCGGAATGAATGTGTCCAGATAATACATACTTAGGTTTCTTTTCTACAATTTCATCAAATAAATAGATATTACCTGCTGGTACACCATTGGGATATGTTTCGCTTTTCTGTTTCATAATATTTGCTACATATCCTACTTGGGGAGAATCATGACACATCAATATATCTACATTTTTTGGTATAGTACTATAAACACTTGGTAATATAGCATTACCAGGCATATATGCCCAGCAACCAAAATCCTTACAATACGGTGTACCATATATTTTGTAGTATTTATGATCTACATCTGAATAAATATTTGCTTCTCCATTAATTAAGATAGTTAATTTATCAAATAGATATGTTTGAGGTTGAGTAATCATTTTTTCAAACCAAAAATCATGATTACCTGGAGTAAGTATTACTCTATCACAAGGTAGATTCATAATCCACTCTTGAAATTCATTAAAGAACCATTTAGTCATCTGTATATAGTCTCTTTGAATTTCTAATGGTGAGATATCTCCACAAATTAATAATGTATCACATGGTTCTATATCAATAAGATTACCATGTAAATCACTGATTGCTGTTACTTTCATTTTCTAATCCTAAAATAAAGTTATCATAAGTTGTTTTATATTCTTGTAACAGATTATAATATTTTGTAATATCTTGTTTTAATTCATGATATATCTTAAATAGATTCTTATCATAAGAAGTATAAAATAAACTTACTGTATAACTATTTTTACTTTTGGATATATTATCATTATTAAAAAAGTTCTCAAGTTCTATTTCTTTCTCTAAAATCTTATTTTCGAGTTCTGAAATAGCTAACTTATAATTACTCTTAAATAACTTAATTGTATTTTCAGATATGTTTTTCATCTTTGTTTGGTTTTAGTTTTTGTACTTTGTCTTTGTGCTCTTCTAGCATTTCATTACATTTATCTCTTAAACATTCTACAAAACATAGACATTCATTTCCTTCAAATTGTTTAAAGAACTGATCTGCAGCTTCTTTGTATATATTTATATTATGATTTTGTTTATAATATTCTTCGTGATCACTTAGAATTATATCCTCAAAATCATCATCCGCTTTTTCAAATATATGCATTAAAATTGCAGTTCTATGAGATATTTGTATGAATTTTCTTTTATAATTCTTGAATTCGTCTAATACATTCATCTGTTTCTTTATGATTATGTACTACAAATAACTTATACTTTTCAGCTAAACCTTTATTTAATAATGACCACATAAACCATTTCCATTTATAAGGCCATACATCATTAGGTCTTCCTTTAGCTTCGATAATAAAATTATCTCCAACAAAATCTGGAGTATAAGTCATAGCACGAATCTTTTTGCCACAAAATGTAAATGATGGAATTAATTCAAACTTAATAGGCTCATATTCTGCTTTGAGATTATGAGCCTTTAATTGTTTATAAACATAAGTTTCTAATTGTGATTTGAACTGTATTCCATCATATACATTAGGTGTAGCATTTTTAACTTTCTTGTTCTGTGAGGTCTTTCTTTTTCTTCTTGTAGTTTTCATATGCTTCTAATATAGCTTCGATTCCTTCACAGACTAATGTAGCATCAAGATTAGAAATAAATACAATTAGTGCTAATTCAAATGTTGTTATTGTCATTTTCTATTTTTTAATTATTTCAATAATGAATAATCTTCTTAAGTTAGAATATATTTCTAAACTTAATATGGTTCCACATACTATAGTACACAATAAGCTTGCAATATCCATATCTTGAACTTTAGTTCCTGCTATTGTCTCTGCTATAAATACTATTACAAAAAGAATATAGATAAAAGAATATATACTAGTTGTTATAATATTTTTATACTTTTTTAGCTTCTTTAGTTTCATGTTTTTCTAGATATTTAGAAAGTTTTTCTAAAGATATTAAATCATAGTTAGCTAGATTTCCATCTATGCCTACATCTACTCTTAATTCTTTAGAATCTATATTTATTTGATCTACTTTTCCATGACAATGTCCATGTATCATAACAGATCCTTTATCTTTATGTTCCCAACTTAACATTGGAAAATGACACATAATGATTTCTAGATCTTTATATAAGAAATTATATACAGATTTCTTAAACTTAATATTCTTGATTTGAGTAATATGATTAAAATAACATTTTAAATGATCTGGTATTTTATCATGATTACCCAGTATTAATACTTTATTACCATTTAGTCTTTGAAATAGTTTTCTTTTATCTTCTACTTCACCAAATGCTAAATCACCAAGAATATATACTGTATCTTTCTTATTTACTCTAGAATTCCATAACTGTATCATAGCTTCTTTAGCCTTTTCGACAGTATTTCCAAATAATTCTTTACGTTTTGGATGAAATTCTAATATACGATCATGAAAGAAATGTAGATCTGAAGTAAACCATATCATAATGTTTCTTTTAACCAATTTTTAATAGCTTCAAATCCGTTTAGTTTTACTGCATCTGATATATCTTTAGCTTTCCATTTTTTATGTACTAGAAAGCCGTTTAAACCTGTTTTAAGGCTTATCTTACGCATATTCTTTACTCCAGGAATATCTCTATCAAAACATATTAAAATACGTTTAAATCGACGCTTAAGGGCATCTATAACGTCTGGAGTAAGAAAAGTACTTTCTGAAGATGGTGATATTGCAGTATATCCCATTTCATATAAACACATAACATCTTTTAATGACTTAGTAATAATCAATAAATCACCTTTTTTAGGTAATTGTTCATATCCTTGAATATCATAAGGAGCTAAATTATTACGCCATTTAGTATATTTATCTGCTAATGGTCTATAGATTTTAAAATGATCATATACTTTGTAAGCATACATAGGATTTTCATTCTTATATATACCTTTAACAATACCATCACATAAATAATATTTTATACTAGATACATTAAATTTAATTAATGTTTCCTTAGTAATACCGAATTGTGACCAATATTGTTTATCAACATCTGTCCAATCTTGTCTAACAACACCTATTACAGTGTCTTTAGATTCATATTGCTTTGTACTTTTAAGTTTGGTATTATTAGTAATAGACATATCAGTTACTATACGGTTTAATATGTCATTATAATTTGTTAAACCTGTATAAAGCTCTACAAATTTAATAACATCTCCACATTCACCATTTCCATGATCTTTAAATAGTAATTTACCTGATTTTCTACTTCTGAATATTCCAAATGAAGGATTTTTATCTTCTCTAAATGGACTATTATATATAAAACCAATCTTAAATTGTCCAATATATCTAGCGTAAATATCATATTCTGTGACTTTTGATAAGATATAATCCAAAGTAATTGGAGTATCTTGCTGTTTTATTTTTGTAGAGTCATACATATGATATAGATTTAAATAAAGTGAAGAGTGGCGGACTCGAACCGCCCCATTTAAATACATGCTAGTTAGCATTTGTATTAGGCCCATTCACACATCTGCTCATTTCTTATTAAAGAAATATGTGCTTACTCTTCTCCACCTTTAACAATACCCCCTGTGTGGTCAGTGCCAGCCTACGATCTGGTATACTTACATAACAAAAGTTAGAGGTAATATAGTCTTCGTTCTATTGCGCAAATAGAATTATATCTTAAAACGGCAATCCATTAGGATCGGCGCTATTATTTTCATCCATAGAACTTCCCATAGAGAAAGGACTTGGATTAGATTTTTCTAAATCTGCTACAATAGGCTTCTCGAATTGATCGATACCTAATTTTACAATAACAGATTTATTTTCGTTTACCAAAGACATTGGTTCGATAAACGTATATTTTGCATACTTTGGTAATGTAGTATAACCACTATTATTGTATACAATTTTAACTCTTAATGGCGTAGTCAAATCTGCTTTATTCAGCATTTCTGTTACCCATTGAGCAAACTGAGTGAAGTTTTCACCGATAAATTTACGATCTTCAGCATTAGGATAATAACATTTCAAAATTTGTTCAATTCTTGAAAATTGATTATCACATTTATTCTGAAAACTTTCTTCAGTTTCATCAGATCTCTTAGAAGGTTCCCACTCAGTATGCGTCAGCAATTTACCTTCTTTTTCAAACTTAAATTCAATAAAACTATTACCATTGATAGATTTATCGAATCTTACTGCAGTTAACATTACGTTATCTTCAATACCTGCTGACAAATGTGCTACGTCTTTCTTTACAATAGTCTTGGCTCTTTCGGAACTATACATACTCTTTAATTTTGGTTAACTTAAACTTCTGGTAAATAAATTCTGTCCCAATGAAATACTAATTCATTGTTTTCATTGCTTTCTGCAATTACTATTTTTTGCTCACGCAAATGTGGTGCTCTTGCTCCTTTTGTAGTTTCATCTTTACTATCGAAATTAATAATTGTTTCATTACCTTTTCGATACATAAAACCTACTGCATCAGCTTCACCACATATAATATCTCCTAGTTTACCTACAAGATCTAAGGACATTTCTGTCATATCCTCACCATTCTTATTAATCATTTTATCCTTAGTATGACCAATAAGGATTAAGTTATCAGTAAGTTCTTTAAACATATCGATAACTTTTCTTACAGCAAGTCTGATATATTGATATCCTGCTCCTTGTGGAAGCAATCTAACATCAGTACCTTGCCAAGATTTTCCTTGAGGTTGAGCTTTATAGAGAGTACCCGCATAAGGTAGACATATTTCTTCTAGTCGTGTAGCATTATCTATAGTAATATACTTATAGGGCTTTTTACCTGTTTCTTTGATCTTTTCTCTGATTGCATTTGCAATATCAGCAAAATCATTAACAGTTCTCGCTTGTACTGCCAATGCATCTAAGAATTCAGAGCCACCCTCTAGATCAATAATTAAATTATTCTCCAGAGCTGCTACACAACTAGTTTTACCAGTTTTAGGTCGACCGTAAATAATCAAAAATCTAGGATTATTTACTTTTGCTTTTACTTTTTCTGTAGGTAATACTATCATATTAAGATAATTTTACCTTTTCAGATATAGTTTGATAAGTTACGAAAGAATTTGATAAAATTTGAAAGAATCTGAAAAGTTTTGTTAATAATTACGCAGCAAAAATAGCGTTAATTTCTACTGCAATATTATAAATGTTAATCTGATCTTCTTTCTTCATGGTTGTAAAGAAATCAGAACGGGTAAATGTCGGAATAATTTCCGAACCTACCTGAATATAATTACCATGAATTTTAATCGGTGTATCACAGATAATAAAATCATAAGTAGGATTATTAGCATAATATGCACATTCTAACAAATGTGTAGCTGCTTTATTCCATTCCAGATTCAGAGAAGTAGGAGAAATATTTGTAATTGTAAAACTCGGCTTCTCAAACGTATATTTCTTCGTCGGTTCATCACCGAAGATGATATAAATACTATCTTTCTTATCTTCTTTCTTTGCCCAAGGAACCAGATTCTTAAAGGCTTTTGTCAGAAGATTATCAATATAATTATCATCTTTTTTCTTACTGATTTTCTCGTAATACGGATTCAAGAAATCATAAGTGTTAAAGTTAAAGTTATTATTGTTACCCTTTTTATTCAAAAATGTTGTAGTCATGTTAGCCAAAAATTAAATTAATACTGTGGTTTATTCTCAGATCTATCTACTTCAATTAAGTTGTTATATTGCAGATCGTTCTCATATTCAAGTATGGCTAATTTGCCTTCTCTAACTTTTAAAAAGTGTAGATATACTTTATTTTGTACAGGTAATCGTGACGGTCCGTATGCAGTAATACCTAATGTTTCAGGTCTTGATAAAACTGCTATAACATCACTACCTTGAAACACAGAATCTGAGGATGATAAGTCACTTCTCATAGGATAATGACTTGATGGATTTATAATCCTTTCAGGCATTTCAATATTACGATTCATTTGAGAAAGTTGAATTATACTTGTTTTACCAACTTTCTTAGCTCTAATAAATACTCTTTCTAATGCTGCTATAATTTTACGCTCATCATTAGTATCATTTCCTTCGACCAATAATGTATGATCTAGAAATACGATAAGCCATTTATCTTTTGCAATCGTATTTTGAAAATATGTTATAGTATCTTCTATCTTACTTACTGTAGCTAATTCATCTACATAGTAGATGGGATATTGTTTAATAACTTCTACTTCTTTTTCAATATCCTGTAGTAAACTATCAGAAACATCTTCTGATGCACTATATAGCTCTGAAGTTGTATGACGCAACTTATTAGATAGTTTTCTTCCTACTTGTCTACTAGAGAGCATTTCAAAAGAAAATGATAATACAACTAATTCCTTATCAGGATTAAGTTCAATTAAGTCAGTTTCAAGCGTATTTACAAATGATGATTTACCAGTACCAGAAGCTCCTACTATAGTATAAACACATCCTGGTTCAATACCACCACAGCACATAAAATTAAATTTATTCCACCTACTTTTAAGTGGTTCAATTTCATGATTCTTACGCTGTTTTATATAGGTAACTGCTTCATCAGCAGCCACAGATATATGTTTAAATGGTAAGGGACTAGATAAGTTCTGTTCCATAGAGATTATCTTTTACAGGTTCATTAATTTGTTCTTCATAAATTTCCCATTCAGAATTAGTAAGCCATTTCCACATAGTCTTCATATAACCTATCTTACCACTCATAAGTTTGTCAGATACTTCTTTTTCTAGACATTGAATGATATGATTATGTAAAATAATATCGTTTTTAACGATCTTATTATATAAAGTTCTACATTTCTTTGAATTACCTTGTAAAAAGCCTTTAGTACCATCAGGTCTTACTACTACTATAGGATAATGCTTCTTAAATTCTTCAAATAAATCTGCATTACCAGTAATAATATTTACTAATAGTTCAGTTTCTTTATAAGAAACTTTTTTAGCTTTTTCTTCTCTAATAAGAAATCCTCTGTCGATTAAATCCTGTATATCATTGTCGCTGACCTGGCTAACGATGTCTTTGACCTCTTTGATAGATTTTTGATTATTGTCTAATACAAGATTTAAAAATACTAGCTGACTTAATGAAAGATTGTCTATTTTTTTTAATAGACTTGTATCTATTTCTAGTATCATAATGAATTAATTTAATTCATCTGTTCTAGAGTATGATAGTTTTTGTTAATATTCGTCAAAATTAAACAGATTTAACTGCTTTGGTTTTAGTTTTTCAATTACTTTTATACATTGATTAATATAATACTGATAATCTATATCATAAATACTTTGGAATGTCTCTCCTTGAGAGTATTTCCATTGAAGATCTTCATCAGAATAAAATTTATTATGTAATCTTACTCCATGATCTTTTAACATTATTTGATAAGACTTTTTACCAGTATCATCTAATTTCCATTTCCATAAATAATATCCACTATTACTAACATAGAAACGATTAATTCTTTGTTGAATTTGTTCATTATACTCAACTGTCCATTGTTTACCAGTTTTTTCAGCTTGTAAGAATTTACATATATCTTTACAAGACTTAATTGTATCTTCTACTGGAATGTTATGTACAAAGTAATTTATAATTGCTTCAGGTATAATTTTAGGAGTTAAACCTTTACCTAATTCAATATCAGTCAGAAAGAATCCTTTCTTTTTTATTTTATTATTAGGTTCTACTCCAAAATAATCATTAATTGCCAATTGATAAAATTGAGTAAATTCTTCAGTTTCCAGAGTAAGCATAGTGAGCTTTTCCCATTCTTTTAATACTTGCTGTAATTCTTCATATTTAGACTTTTTAAGCTTATATAAAATACCATCAGTATTAATCTGATATAATTTGCATCCTAACTTTAGAAGTCTTTCAGCGAGCATTAAAAGTAATAATTGACCATTAATTCTTACTTGCATAACAGTAAACGGTGAAAATAACCAAGATGTTTCATCTTGCATTTTACCTGATACACCATTTAACATGTATTTATATGTTTCGTTTTTATTTTTTTGACCAGTCCTCTTAAATTCTAATCGATCATCAATAATTTGTGGAAATATTTGTCCTAATACATCCTTTAACTTAGGTGGATAAAGATGATACATTCTCATAAGAGATGGGTATAGTGAGTTAACATCGCTATCTAATAATAATTCATCTTCATTTGGTTTAATAATACAAGTACCATTATCACCATGAATTCCACCTACTCCAATAGTTACTTTCATTTCACCAAACATAAAAGTATTTATATATCCTTTTCTACCTGGTGATACATTATGCTGATTTTTCATATCGGTTAACTTTTTTTGCAATATTGGAGATTCAAATTTTATCCAAGGAAATATTACTTTTTCAAGATCTACATAATTAGCTGGAGATTTCATATTCTCTAATTGCTTCTTATTTAATCCTGTCTTTTCCATTACTTTTAATTGAAGTAATCTATCTCCTAGATTTACTCGATCTAAACTTAAGCAAGGTAATCCAAAATCTTTTTCAGTTTCTATACGCAATTCTAATAGATCTTTACATCTATATAGTAATTCTTCAGTAGATTCTACATCATTTATATTATATGATATTAATCTATCTATATCCTTTTCAGGGAGATCTTGATGCCAATCTACTACGAATTCTTCTACATTCTTATATTGCATTGTTACTTGCATCTCTTTTAAAGATACTCGTAAAGCTTTAGAATATAGCATTGTTAATAGATCTATTGATAAGAAGTTTCTAGCGTATTTATATTCTTTCCATAAATCAAAATCAGAATTTTTATCAATTACTAATTGACTCATTCTAAATACTGACTCAGTTAATTCTCTAGTACTATAACTATTAAAATAATGTTTATTATATAACATTATAATATAGTTTAGTATAGGATTATCATAATGTATATTATTATAACCTACAAAATAATAATCTTCATAAAAGAATGTAACTAATCCTTGTATATCTACTCTTCTTGGAGATATTTCAAATACTGTAATCTGTTTTGTTTCAGTATTCTTACAAGTACAAGTAAATACGTTCTTTAAAACTTCAATATCAAAGACTACGCAAGTCTTTCCTTTAATTTTCATAGTACTACGGTTAATTAGTTGCGGGAGATAGATTCGAACTACCAACCTCAGCCTCGTGAAAGCTACGCGCTACCTTTGCGCCATCCCGCTAGATTGTGCGTTGAACAGACGCACCCCTGTTGCATATTATGCTGCTTCACTTTTCGGATTAAGTCTACTACGATCTTTAAATTTATCGTTTAGCATTTCACTTACACATTTCTGATCTTTACCGATACCAGAGTAAGCATAAATACCTACATATGTATCAGGTTCTTCTTTCATATGTTTGTTATGAACTTCTTTCATACGTTTAGTAAGTTCTTCTGGTTTACAAATGAATGCACAAACAGAATCACTTACAATTTCTGATGAAGCAATTGATGCAATACGTATTATATAACGTTCTTTTTCGTCTTTCATCTTTGTTTCAGCAACTTTAATATATTCTTCTGCTCTAGTTTTATCTACAGCAACATTGTTCTTTACTTTGGGAACTTTTATTCCACCCGTAGTAAGATACTTAGCACGTTTTTCTTCTTTTCGTGCTAGACGAGCCTTTTCAGACTCTATAAAACGTTTAAGATTCAATTGCTGAATCTTTTGTTGTTTAAGATGTTCTGTAAAAATCTTATCTTTACGTAGTTTTCTACGCTCTGCAATCATTGCAAGACGTTCTGTTTCAGTACGTCTACGTTTCTCTACGCGATTAGCATAACCTTGACGGTCTGCTGCAATTTCTGAAGCTTGACGTTTCATTTCAGCATTGAAAGCTGCTTTACCAGCTTCTTTCTTAGCTTTAATTGCTTCAATTCTTTCAGCCTTTGTAGTGCGTTTGAGCTTAATCTCTTTGTGATGCAATCGTTTGAGAGCAAGTTCCGTATTATGTTTAATACGTTCTTCATGTTTTTTACTCCATTCTTCTGCAGATTGATTCATGAAATTTTCTTTCTCATCGAGACGAGCTTCAATCTCTTCACGTTTAGCGGCGTGAGCTTTTGCAAGAAAGTCTTGTTGTTTCTTAGCGTTAGCTATAGCTTCAGGACTAGGAATAGTTTTATTACGCAATTCTGCTTTACGTTCACGTTTCTTTTCGGCTATTGCCATTTTGTCCTTCTTAACTTTCTCCTTAATTTTCTTGTCGGCTTCATCGAATTTCTTCTTCTGCTCTTCTTTCTCGATAGCACGAAGAATAATTCTATCAGCCAGATCATTGGCTGCAGATACAATTGCTGCTTTCTTAGCTTTCATTATATCTGACATCTTTTTCAGAAGAGTTTGTTTCATCTCTTCTTTTACTTTGGCTTTTGCAGCCTTTTCTGCAAGCTTAGTTTCAATCTTCTTAATATATTCGGCTTGCTCTTCATTTAAAGCTTCTACTTTATAACCTAATTTCAAAGCCTGATATACATCAGACTTCCATGTTTTGCTTTCTACCGGATATTTTTTGGTAGAATTGTCAATTGTTTGAGATTTGATATCTTTTTTCATGACTTTACTTTTTAAAATGTTAATATTAATATTTCGAGACTTGTTGGTCTCCGGGGATTCGAACCCCACTTGCCACTCGTTATTTTGAAAAATTATAAACTTAAGAAGGCACACGATTTAAAAATATCAAAATAACTTACGGAGACCAGTTTACCTTATGCTGCTAAATACATATATGCAGTAGATATATCTATTTCAGCATTACTGTTGAAATCTTCAAGCTTCTTCTTCAGAGCATTGATTTCCAGCTGCAGTTTATTTTTTAATTTAGTAATATAATCTGCAGTAATTTCTTCAGTTTTAAACAATTTCTTTTTACCAAGTTTAGCTTTTAAACCAGGATTAATAGTCGGAATAGATCCCAACTGAACTAAATACTCATTCTTTTCAGATAGAGTATAAATGATAGGATAAATACTTTCTTTAGGAAAGTCTTTACGACTCTTAAAACCTAGATTAATAGCAATTGAATCCAGCTTGGTCTGAATTCGATTATTGGACATTTCTGTAATTGTATCCAACAAAGCTTTCATATCGTAATTTCGTGTAGCATTTTTATCGATCAAATTTTCAGTACGAATAATATTCCACATCTTTTTAATCTCTTTGTCATACTTCTTACGATTTTCAATAATTTCAGTTGATTTAATTTTCTTCATATACTTTTGATTTTAATTGATTAAACATAAAAGTATACTCAAATATGATCAACTACCTGTACTTTGTGGCTATGTTCATCCCGATATGACATCTTCGTCTTATTCTTGAAGCTTTCCTTCACTTAGTATCCATTACAGATACATTATCATAGCCTTATAAGATATAAGAGAAAGGACTTGACTTACATCTGCAAGTCCTTTGATATATCTTTAAAAGTAATAATTATATTTTCTACATTGTTTGCGTTACATCTGCTATTATATGTTTGATACTCTTATTACTTTAGAATAGTCAACTTTAATTAACTAGGATACTTACCTATTTTAATCGCATAGAAATCTCCGAAACCATCTTGTACCAATACTCGCTTATTCGGAAGTCTTACCTCACCTTTTTCCGAAGAAGCTTGCATTGCTGCAACATCGTTTAGATATCCTAGACGATAACCAATAAATATCCGAGTAATAGCATAGGAGTAATCTCCTTTATCTAAAGCTTTAGTAAAATCTTTTACAAGACAATCAAAAGCTTCATTGTTTCGCGTTCCTCCTTTTCCAGTAATGACTTTAATAAGCCGTAAACAAATATCATTAGTACTCAATACTTTCTCATCTTTAAAGAGTCTATTGATAAATTTGTATTTTGTTCTGCCTAACGTTACACTACCGTCTTTTTCGACATGAATATATCTAGCTATTTCTTTCTCATCCATAAATAGCAAAGATATAAAGTCTTTATCAGCAAACATATGCTGAAGGTCTAGGAACGCTTCTTTCGTTAAAGGCGTACTCATAGTTTACTTTATCCGAAATAATTGTTAATTTCGATACCTTCAGCGGCCATTGCCGTCTTACAAGCAGCAATTTCAGTTTCGTTTGCAGTTTCAAATGTTTTAATGAACCGCATCTGTTCGTTGACAAATGCTGTGAGCTTAGCCCGTGACTCCATATTCAGAGCAACTATTTCTTTTGTCAACTGAGGATAATCAATAAAGATTGTAATCTCACCGGTTGATTCGAACCGAGTAATCGCATTCTTTACGCTTTCTGCGTTGGGCTTCGGGATAATATCCGCAATGTCGTTAATACCGGAAATCTGAAGCCGTAACTTCGAATCGCCGTTATACTCTACAAATTTAGTACCTTCAGCACTTTCTACTTCCTGAGCCATTTTAACCTTAATAGGTTTAATTGAATACAGATTAATCTGCTGACTAGTCCGTAATTCATTGTTCTGTACTTTCCGTGAATAATTCGGATCTACTGAGTTCTTCTCTATAGTGAGAATATATTTACCTAATGATGCACCACACTGTGATGCCAAAATAACTGATTTATCCATTTTTAAATTCCTTTTTTGATTCCGTGGTTGATTCCACCTACGGAGATGTTAAACAATTGATTTACATATTTTATGAGTTTAAATTAACGAGTTTTGCTCTCTTTGTATAGATTTTATTATATAGAGGATGTGTCTAATCGTCTACGTACATTCAAGTACAATCCTTTACAAAGTATAAATATTTTCGCTTTAAACGCATAATCTTCATATTAATGATTTACTTACATCGAAATCAAGGTAGATACTTCCTCTTCCTTTCTGCATTCCTTGCTTCTACAAAGTAGTTCGGATACCAGAATTAATATTACTTATACGAGTGTCTATATATAATAAATTAATAGCTTATCATACCATTGATACTGCACAGCTTTTTCTTAAGACTAATGAGATCTAAGACATTTAATATACATATTATAATACCATTACTTTAGATTTTACAATTCTTTTACTCTTAAAAGAAAGGAACTATTGCTCATCATATTAACTTAGTATTTCCCGGCGTCTCGGGGTTAATCTCAGCAAGTAATCACAAATACAAAGTAACTGTTTGCAAGACAGTTGCACATGCAGATTGGCCTGTCATGTAGCTTATAATTACCCAGAAGTTAATACTTACCACTTTATCGAATCCGTTACAGATACGGTCGTTTTCTAACGTTACTTAACTAGTTCTGCCCTACAAATGCAGCAACGGTTTTAAGTTTCCTATACGGAATTACATACAATAATATATATTATTATATAACCGTCCATAGGATTGTTTTACAAGCACGAATATTGAGGACTTCCACCTACTTTTCACTACTCTTTCCGCACGACAGGTATCCAGTCTATGAAGATTCATGAAACGCTTTCTAATGAACATATATTGTTGCGCAATATACTCTATTAGTTTTATTTAGCAATAACGGTTGGCTTGCCAAGGACGCAGTCAGGAAACATATACTACTATACAACAGCAGATTCTACTATCCCTAGCGGGGACTCCCCTGGATTTATTATTTCGTGGGCGTAGCCACTACTTAGGTTAAACATGTTATTCTCGCTTTTGTTTAAGAGTGACGTTAACTCTCGGGCCAGTGATGAATCGTTGGATTCAGGTAAATATCATAACATTTACGTTTCTCTGGATTAACAGACTTGAATTTAGCCCATTGACTATACATTAGCCCAACTTTCGCTTTTTATCTCTCGGAAAGCCGACTGAGATCTGATTGAACTTCTACCTTTCTTCTCAGGTAACGGTGTTTCTACCGGCGTATTTAACTTTTCGATAACGTAAATTATTGAGATCCCTCTCACTTCTTGCGAAGTAACCACCTTGCTAAAGGGTGTCGTTATTCTGTAGTAGTGTTATAGGACACGTTTTACAACCTGCTTCTTTCCATATATTATTGTGTCATAACTTGAAGCAAACACTGACACATTTGTATTAATCGTTCTATTAAGTATAGGTTTGGCACCTAATCCGGATAATCTGTCATACTTAAATATAATAAAAGTCTCGAATTCTTATTATATTCTAATGAATTTAAAGTTCATTGTATGGATCATAGCCTCTCAGCCATATGTTCTGAAGTAATAATACAAACTATTATCCTTTACTTCTTAGAGTAAAAGACTACGGAATCGTACCGTTTTACTTCTTTACGTAGCACCTAATAGCACCCTCGATTAATCTCTCTGTCTTCATATCTACTTTTATATGTATTTAAACATACGTTCCAATTTAAACCATTTGGTACCTTGTAGAGAACACTACAGTAGCATTTTTATCTTATCTATATCTTTCAATAATAGATTCAGAATGGATGCTTTGGACACACCCAGAAACGTTAGTCAGGAGTCAAAACTTAGTAAACTTTTGGATGTTTAACTAAGGGGCAACTCGTGTTTAGTCCCTTCTTGATTTCGTACATGATTGTACCCACGGACATAGGTTTCTCCTTTGTGTAGACTTCAATACACTCATAAATACATCTCATAACTATATTTACTTTAGGATGCCGATACCTTTGCTGAATTTGTCTTCGTGTCTGCTGACCTAGATCGCGTTTTTTAAATCTCCGCCAGACGGTTCTCTGAGATTTTATGGGTTTAGCACGCTATCCCATTTTCTTACTAATTCTTCATGGATAAAGTAATAAATCCATAGTAAGCTATCATATTACCTTTTGAATCACAGTGTTAGCTGTTATCATATTCTCATATCCTGTATTACTTATCTATATATACGAATCCTCTTGGCCTTTGATATTCCTAATATATATATGCTGTCTTATTGCTTTTAGAGTGTACAGCTACAATACCACTATATATAATGCCCTGCTTCTTACTACGGGGGAGAGACTCGTTTTCCCCGGTGCCATTCTACGGTAAGCACATAGTTAATCACTAATACAATAAGCAAAAAATAAACAAAATAAATAGAATAAAATAATACCAATTAATGATATTACATTAGTTTTAGTTATTTTTTGCTTCATTTCTCTACACTTTTAGGATACTCAGGTACAAATTTGTGAGAGCGGGGAGTTGGTAGAGTAAACATTACCGGTCTCGTTTGTACCTCAGTTTTTGTTTCATATACTACTTTGGGTTTAGATTTTTTATACACTACCTTTTCCACGATTTTCGTGGGGTGATTGACAGTTATATCAGTACTTGTAACGGGTATATTACTTTCCACGATACTTTTACCTGTCTCTAAATCCAGGTTAAGTTTAAAATTACCTGGAATTGGAGGTAACTGAACCGTTTTAACGATTTCTGTTGCCGTAACACTTTCGGGTTTGAAAATGTTAGTATTGTAGGACATAATAAGACCTACAACGAATACTGCTAAATAAGCAAATTTACCTTTCATTTGATATAATAGGTTATTTACCCATTACAGCCTTAAAATCTTCTTTTGTAAAGAGTGGGAATGCAGCTTCTTTATCTACATACATGTTACGTATTTCAATCATTTTGTTTGCTGCTTTCAGAGCAAAATCTTCATCAGATTTAGAACCCACTTCATCTTTATAGATGTCATAGAACGGTCCCATAATCTTCTTGAACCAATCTATTAGTTCGTCTTCTGCTGGCTTTTGCAATGCAATACGTACAAACGTATCACGAGTTGGAGCCAAAATACCCTTTACTACACAAGGATCTTGTTCGATAGGCTGTGCAGGATCTGCGTGCATTACTTCAATAAATGCTTTAATTAAGTCTACTACATCTTGATCATTCAGACCTTTCATATTCTTCCGTAAGAGAGAATGTGCAAAGATCATAGTCTGACCTAACTTCAACGAAGTTGTGGTAGAAGACATGAGTCCAGAGAGTACAACAATACCTTTCTTACCGATAATGTTGAAATACTCTTTTGCAAGAGTTCCCAAATTAGCACTACTCCAGATTCCTTTCTGAACTGGATCTTCTGTAATATTCTCACGATATGTCTTGATTTTACCTAAGATACGTAAGAATTTATTAGAAGGAGTTTCTCCTGATTCTTGAAGGTCCTGAGTGATTGCAGCTTTCGCTTCATCATCATTCTTCCAATTCAGAGGATTCATCTGTTCCTCGGTAAGTTTTACATGTTTTGGTGGTTTAACTGTCGAAGCTAAACCTGATGCGGCATTCTCTGCATCAGCTGCTGCTTTTGTTTCAGGGGAAATATCCTTAAATTCAAGACGCATCTGATTAGGATCATCTGTAGGATGAGCTTCAAGAGCAACACCCATAGATGCAGCCGTATCAATAGCTTGCTGAACAATAAGTTCATCGTTCGGCGTAAGCATATTACATTCACGTTTCTGTGCAAATGATTGTACAGACAAACGTACAGCATACCACATCATATTGTAATCCAGCATGGATTCCATCTGAATCGTAATAGGTTTACTACGATCCATCCGGGCAGTACGACGTTCAAGTGCCGATAAGAATTCTGCAGCATGGTTTGCATCCATCAAATCATTAGGACCCATGAGTGAAATCAAGGAATCTACTTTAGGTGATTCTAATGGAGAAGTTACAGGCTTCTTTACTTCTTCTGCTGCTACATTTTCTACTGTACCAGTAGCATCGGTGGTAGGCTTTTTTGTCTCCTTTTCCTCTTTCTTAGGAATTGTAGGAGCTGCGGGTTTAGGAGTTTTATCTTCCTTCAATCCCGTCTTCGGCTGTTCTTTCTTAGTTTGTGTAGCCGGTGCAGTCGCAGGAGCGGCAGTAGTTTTCTTTGTTTTATCGTCAGTTTTCTGACCTTTATTCTTATTATTTCCCATTTTGATAATGTTTAATTCGCCTTTTCGAATATTAAAAGTTAATAAATTATTTTATAAAGCTAATAATGTGATCCCGTTATATCCATCTAGGATGAATCTGGGAATGGAGGAGCTATGCGTTCAGTATACGCAAGCTTTTTGGAATTTAATCGTGGAAACTCCTTTACTACAGTTTTATAATCCTGTACCTGACTCACAGCCCCAGAATGGCTAGTTTTTACAGGTTCCAACACTGTACAAACAGACTGTGTGGATACAGGATTATTAACTGCAATGGAATTTTCAATCTTGGTATTTTCTTTTTTACTATGGTTTCCTTTAGTAGCAAATTGAATACCAAGACCCACGACAACAGAAAATGCCAAAGTAAGCAATAAATTGCTTGCCATTGACGAACTACCGTAATATCGTGCAATTGCAACAATACCGATAATTACTAGCATAGATACAATGAATGTTGTCATGTTTTGTTAGTTTTTGAAATTTTTTGAAAATAATACTTGAGTCTATGCTTAGCTTTGTTTAAGTCAGACTTTACAGTTCCAACTGGTATACCAAGCTCAGCACTTAACTCTTCATAACTTAGATTACCAAAATATCTGAGTTCTAGAAGGTTCCTATATTTGGCTCTAAGTCGAGTTAATGCAATTCTAAGAATATCTATTGACTCTGATTTAATTAAATCAGTTTCGGGATCATTATCACTAGATATTTGAATTGTATTATCCTCATTATCTATAGAGATATTATCTTGTTGATTCTTATTCTTTCTAATATAGTCAATGACTGTATTTACTGCAATAGTTTTTAACCATGCTTCAAAAGAAATAGTTTCAACAAAATAATCGAGACGTTTGAAGGCCTTAGTAAAAGTAACAGATAATAAATCAGCTGTTGCTTCTTCATCTTTTATCGCATCATAGATAATATATCGTATTAAACGATAATAATTATCATATAATTGCTTAAAGGCCTTTTCATCACCGTGCTTCGCCTTTTCAATTAGAATCTTTTCTTCTTCTTTCATAGGCCTACGGATTAGTGAGTAAGAGAGAACCCAATCTCTCTTACCCTATTATCATTTAATACTTAATATTTAAACGATAATCTGGCGCAAACGGAAGCTGTACTATTTCTTGCCAAAAGAAATTACTATATGCTCGTTTACGAATCCAAAAACAATATATAGTATTATCAAATAGATAATCTCGATATTGTCTTGGAATGTTTAATTTGTCGATTAAAGAAGTAGCTATTCGTAGCTGTACTTTATCGGTTGCGATAGGACTTCCTACCATCAATTCAGGTAGAAAAAGTTTAGTACTAACTCTATATAACCAAGTTTGTACATTTTTTCTTTGTTCTAAGCTAAGAATAAATTTATCACTTATTGGTTTATAATAAGGTTTAAAATATTCTTTTGCTTCTTCTCCACCTATTATGTTCCAATCACATCTATAACCATTATTATCATCAAATAATGGTAATAAATAATCAGGAACACCTTCATGTTTAATGAAGTCAATAAACTGCTGTGATAGCTTTGCAGATTTATCGTAAATATGTTTTTTTACTTCATCTGCGGTCACGGTCGTAATGATAATTTGAATTGTTTCCAAATCTCAGTGGCAATAGCTACATCAAGACCTTCATCTTTACATATAGTAATAACTGCCATATTATCATCCATTCCTAATAATTTATCCTTATTTTCAACTAATGTTGAATATCTAGATAAATCAAGAACATCTTCTTTTACATCTTTAGACTCTTTTTCTAATTTAACTTGAATAGGAGTATAAGTGTATGTATTAGGATGTGCTTCCATGTCATCTTGTAATTTTTGTTTATCTTTATTATCAGCATAAAAACCACTAACAAAATCAGATAAATTGATTATATTAATTACACGCAACATAGGTAATTCACCACCTATACTTACTAAAAATTGCTTACCAGTAGAATTGTGTTCTGCAACATATAAACCTGGTTTATTAAGCGTTATGATTCTTGATGACATGTTTTATTAATTTTATTGTTATACACCTCAATAATTTTCTCAGCTTCGGTGAGTGATACACCAAATTCCTCTTGAATAGCAATATTTGCCATTAAAGGATTAGGATTTTCATCGATAATCTGTTTAAGCTTATCTTTTTCACCTGGTTTAAAATAAATCCAATAAGATAGTTCCATATTACTCTGGGATTAGGGTTTCTAATTCTTTAATATTTAAATTACTTATTACTGTACTCATTTGTTTTGGTACATTGTAAGTAATATAAGCTGGCTTACAATGCTTGTGTGCTTTGTTATGCCAATAATCCCACCATGATCTTTCATGCAATGAGATACGAGCGAATTTACTTCTAATTCCATCGTTAACACATAGAATAACAATCTTTTGCTTAGAGCTAATAAGACTATTATCCTTTTCCTTACTGGATGGAATTGCTCCTAACTCAATAAGTTTCCGATACAATCCAACTACACTATTTCTACTTCCAGCTCCTATAAATTCTTTACTGAAAGTCTTTAGATTACCATGTAATTGGCTTAAAGTCATCTTTTTCATCTGATTACTTTTAAGAAATTAAACATAAGTTAATTGTTACTCTTGTGGGACTCGAACCCACATTCCGTAATAAAATTACGATTCTAACCTGTTGAACTAAAGAGTATCCCTAACTTTCGTATTTAGCACGCATCATATTCTTACGCTACGCAAGAATAATCAGTGACAAACATAGTGTTGCCATTTAAACACACAATGAACCTATCTTATCTTTCTAATTGCTAGTCAAATCCATGCAGCCCCTTTTGACCGTTCTAAAATTTAAAAACTTGGCGCACGGTCAACACGATCAAAAATCCTAGTTTTGTTTTCCTTTGTAGCTCTTGTGAGCGTGGAGCTGGAGGGACAGATTCTTTTAAGTTATTAGAACATTCTATCTCCACATACGTTATAGTTATATGAAAAAAGAATGTTTATATTGTAATAATGAATTCCAAGCTGATTTACGAGAGGTAAACAGAGGAAATGCAAAATTTTGTTCACTTTCATGTGCTGCTAAATACAGAAATTTACATAGAAAGAAATATAAATGTAAATGTATTGTATGTGAACAGGAATTTGAAGCGCAATCTTCTAAAGCAAAGTATTGTACAAATGCTTGTAAATTAAAAGATTATCGTAAAAGAATGAAATCTAATAATACTATTACTAGATCGTTTTACAATTTTCTATTATTACAACCTTGTGTAATATGCGGTTGGAATAAAACTTCTTGTGATGTTCATCATATTATACCTGTATCTAACGGTGGTAAAAATGAAATTACAAACTTAATAACTTTATGTCCTAATTGTCATAGAATGGTTCATAGGAACCTCATTTCTGAGGAGAAACTTAAAAAGTTTCGTGAATCTTGGACTATCTCTTCACCTTCTAATGAAGGGTTGGGCGCTCTAGCTGGTAATTAAGAACACTTTAGTTCTCCAGTAGTCTCTGCACTTTCATGTAGTGTACTACATGCTTAGCTCAGGATTGGCATGTAAAAATGTCATTTCTGAGCATTTTTGTTTAGCGTTCCCTGAATTCACCCAATTTAAACTCGACCATTTTAATCGAACCCTCGTCCTAACAATGATTAATAAGCCTAATGAGACACAATACAGTTCTTATATTGCGAATATCTATTTTTCATTAAATCTAAATATAATTTAATCATTTTATTATTGTGAAAGTAAGGAGATTTCTCTCCTTACTCCCTATTCCTCATAGTCATTATATGTATCGTCATAAAGATCTGGAAAATACTCCAAATCTTCCTGAATATTCATAATAATATCTATGAGTTCTTCTTTTGACTTATTTTCTAAGTCTTCTCTTGTCCAATCCATAATTGTGAATTTTTAAGAGTTTATCCTAAGTAATACTAAACATCATTTATAGAGCGACCGTAAGTTATCGGATTCTATGTTCTACTGTCTAAAGACGCTTTCATCAGAATGTGACTTTTTACGCATTTCCGTCTTCTATAAATAATATTTAAGCATAAAGCATTATATTACTTAGGATTATGTGCCTTTGATAGACTGATAGAAATTGAAGTTTGTATAAATATTTTAAAAATTATATAAATATAATTTACTTAACATTTATCCTATATATTAAAAATAAAACTTCGGCATAAAGCACAATTTCTATATGTGTTTTGATAACCATTACTATAAAACTCTACAAGTAGAGCCTATTGTTTTTATGCAGGACATAAAGTACAATAGCTAAAACAATAGTAATGATCTTCGGCACATGATCAGTGGCACGTTGTTTTTCCACCCTACGGCATATAGCACTTGAGGGAAGTTGTTAATTCAACTTAATTACCTACTAAATCCATTCGGTTTAATAACTTTCGGCACTAACTAGTATTAGTGTCTCTACAAAGACTATTGAAGCAGCTTCTATTGTAAAGACACTAATATTAATTGATAAGCTTTACAGTACTTACCGGCACAAGTTCGGAGTTGTTATTAATCATCCCAATCATTCAGGACGTCATAACATTGCTTCTGCAACTGGCTACGCAGAGTGTAGTATTCATCAGAAATACTACGTAAAGCTTTAGCTTTTTCATCATCGGCTTTACGGTTTGCTTCATGAAATTCTTCCGGTGTCATCTTTCCTTCTTTTACTGCAATTTCATTTGCTTCTTTGGCCTTCAAACAAGCTTTGATTGGATCTTCTTCATCACGGTTACGCTGCAAATTCAACAATGCATTTTTGCGTTCGAATTCAGAGTCAACAGCGATACGCATCATTTCCTTTGTCAATTTTGCGTTACGTTTCTTAGCCAGTTCTTCAGCTGCTGCAGTTACTACTTCTTTGTTAATGATTCTACCATTACGGATTTCGTCTTTAATTTCGCTCATAATTTTGATAATTTTAATTGTTAATAAATAAAGTTTATTTGGATAATTCGTTTATTACGAGATCATTAATTTTTCTCCAGTATTCATGACCTTGTTTAGTATTTCTCCAAGTCATTGCCATATCAATAGGATTATTAGAGTTAAGAGCAATACATATATGTTCTTTTGCTATTCTGTCGCCCCAACCATGGCGAATAATTTTGTCTGTAAGTTCTTTTATAAATTTACCTTCAGCTTTATTATCTCTTAAGACATTTGATAATACTGGATTTTTATTTAATTCTTCTCGTATTAATTTTTTAATTTTACTTTTTCTTTGTTGTGGTGGATCTTTACCAGAGGCAAGTCCATTAAAAAATTCATCACTCCAACTCATACTTTTTATTCTTTAATTGATTTAATTATTAATAAAAATAATTTCTTTAAGCCTCGTATATGAATACGAGCCATAATAATAAAAGAGATTACGATATATAGTATCGCAGGAATATCACCAAACGCATATGACATAACAAAGCCAAAGATCCATATGAAGAATACTATATATTCTATAATCTCTCTTAACATATTATGCCTCCCACAAAGCCGTAGGTACTATACCTGTAAGCTTTTTATTAAGTCGTGGATGAGTATAAGTATACTCTACCATTGGTGAATGTTTATCACGTATCACTTTTTTAAAAGTACATTCTACTTCTACTCGAGTTACAGAACTCTTGTAAGGATCAAACTGTACTTTACTATTTTGTGGTATATATAACCACAAAAATAATTTCTTTTTACTTTTCATATTTGATTGTTTTAAGATGCGAATAAAAAGAAAGTGTTTGTCTTATTCATTTAACTTATTTCGACAATATCCCAACTACTTTATCGACGTACTATATATCTTCATATAGCTTTGATTTGTCTTAGGACTCTGGACTTTTACACTTTCTTGGGGATAACCACCATATAATAAAAATATTTGATGTTACTGGCGAGTTTCATCATATTTTTTATTCTCTCTTTTGTAAGGAAGCATCCGCTTCTTATGAGAATTTTTATTTTCTCGTAAAGATTTGGATGCTTTCATGTCTTTAAATGTCTTTCCCATTAGAATCTAAATTTGGTTATACCAAGACCTAAGAAGTCACATAGCCATCCTAAACCATTAGATTTAAGATAATTCTGTGCTGAAGCATCCATATTCTGTTTTAAGAATAAGATTGCTTGTGCTACTTTTGGATCTCCGTTACCATAGAGTGTAAAGAATCTTCCACTCCAATCAGAGTCTTGAGGATTACCTACAACGTCAATTAATACTTTTGCAGCATTAATAGATGTTGCATTTGACAGTATGGCATTTGCTTCACTTTCATCATAAGTTGTAACAACTAATGAATCAGCATCAGCTTGTGGTTTTACTGCCGTAAAAAAGTCGTGCTTAATACGATTCATGATCGCATCAAACTGTGCAGGAGTAATACCATTAGGTATTTTCACTTCTACGTGTTGTGATGCATCTGGCATCACAATTAATACAATTCCTTTCATTTTTTGGATTGTTTTAAATTTGACATTTTGATGACGGCATTGTATCTACAACTACAATGCAAATAACGAATGAACAGTGAGGGTATTGTTGTAGCAATACATAAACAAAAAGAAATTTTACCTAATAACGAGGATTGGTTTAGGAAAATTTGACTATCAAAACTTGTTTTAAGATACAGTAGAATTGTATTGTCAGTACAATTCTTATCATCTACCTGATTTTTACGTCCGCACGATCATAACAGTCAGTTTCAGTGTAATACTACATACTGACATTATAGTATTACTACTTAGTTACTTACGCCCCACAGGTTTGTCATTTTCTGAGGACGACTGCACCTACATTCACATGCAAGTACAGCCACTGAAGAAATAATGAAGTTGTAAACTGTTATTGATACACTATTGTATCCTTGGCAGCTTTTGCTGGAATTGGTACCTTCTCAGGTTCCTTTTCTTTCTTTAACTTAGTAGTTATTTCTACTCCTTCAATCCTTTTTCCATCTACTCCAGGATTATCGAGTCCTTGTTTTTCTAATTGTTTAGCAATTTGTAAGGATATGTAATACTCCCTATTACGTTCGTATTCATATACATAACTTCTTACAGGTTCTTGCGTACCCAATTTTTCAAACAATGCTTGCATTATTGCTGGTGGAAAGTTACTATAAACTTCGGAACACCTGGATGATTCTCTAAGATCATTCCATTCTTGCATAGCTTCTTCCACTGTAGGCACAGCTTGCATTTCAGACTCAATAAATTCCTCAGTAGTGGAATTCTGTGTAACACCAGGGATTTCTCCCTTGATATACTTGTAAGTGCAAATACCTGCACATACCAACAGTAGTACTAATACTACCGACACGAAGCCTTTAAAGGCTCCTGAACCTTGTTCATTTTCCATTTTTTGATAAACGTTTATTAATTAATAAAAATTGAACTATATAATTGATATAAATCAATTATTCTTTTGGAAACGAATCTATAACACTGCGTATACTTCCTATAAGATCTAAGTATAAAGATTTATATTTCATTAATTCTTTACGCTCTTTTTCATATTCTTTCTTATTAAGAAGAATACATTCTTGAGGGAATAGATTTTGTAGATGTGAATAAACTGTTAGTTGAAATGTTTTTTCTGTTTCTTGTGGAGAAAGTATTACTACTTCAATATTAGCATTAGAATTACTTCTAATCATTTCAACTATATTCCCATCACATTCACATTGTGGAATAAATTCTCCACTATCTACAGTATCTTTAGCTTCCTTTAAACCTAAACCAAATAGTTCTTTTATAAATTTTATTTGGTTAAGTTTTTGATTTAAATTCTTGTAATTAAATAAAAGTTTTATTCTCATGATTTAATTGATTTAAACGCATTAATAATAAATAACCATAGTAATAGTAATAATTTCACTAACGCCGCCAAGCTGCTATTATATTACTACACTATGGTTAAGTTAATCTCTAGTCCATTTCACATGTTATCCGAGATAGAGTCTATATAATTACATTCAACAAGTATCTTAAGAAATTATATTAAGGCGTGTAACCTGACATCCTTTAATAATCCTGTAAGACTCAGAGATATTTCTCTATCTTCAGTAATAGTCTTGTAAGATATTTTGTCAAGTCTTTTAACCCTTAATAGTATATTTACAGATCTGCTATGTTTAGCAATATCCACATATATGATCGTTCCCACTAAATTGTGGCTTATGATAGTTACTTTTCTACCTATAAGCTGTTGTATTAAACTACCACGTTCTGCTTTCATGATTTATAAACTTTTAATTCTATACTAAAACATAAGAAAGCTATACCAATAATAGTAGAAAGACTAAACAGCCCTATACCAATAGCTGGAGTTAAACACCAACAGGTGTAATCTTTTTCAAATTTGATTTCCATTTTCATAATATGAATTTTTTAAATTAATATTCAAGATAAAAGAGTGAGTAAAAGCAAATACAGGAATTAATGCAATACTCACTCTTTAAATTTACGTACGAGAAATGTAAATACGATATCCTCTATAGTAATCTACAATATAACAAATGTAATGATTTGCATCAACTAAACTGTTAAATACTGAAGATATATTTGACATTTCTACATAGAAATAAGGTTTTAATCTATGATATGAAACATCAAGCTTTAAATTTAGAGGAAGTTCGTCTTTACAAGATTGTATTAATATTGTTCTTCCTTTTTTAATATGATAAAACAATTTAATACATTCTCGTAGTTTCAGTTCGAGTTCTGCTTTGAGAAATCGAAACTGTTGAAACCAACTGGTTTCGTACTTGTTCTCTAATATTAATCTAACCATATATATTATGAATTTAATATTCAGAGAAATAATGACTATTAGCTTCTATGCCAGTATGCTATACATATTACTATGTGTTAGTGTTCCACTGGTCTTATAATACTGGACTCCAAAACCCGTTACTCTTACGTGATTATGGCAAACGATAAACGATAAAATTAAGCAGGAGTGAGTAACTACGATGAGGTTGTCATTACTTTGGAGAGGTGAGAGTAATAGTGTTCAGTATACAGGTCTCCTAACCTGTACCTTGGCGCATCAACGCATACTTACTAACTATTACTTAACGAGGAATAATCATTTCACAATGATAAGTCGATATAGGAAATCGACTGTGAGGAGTAGATATTCAAAAGACAGTTAACTATAAATATCTTGTGTAAACTCTCTTACAGAATTCACTATATTTTTCTTTTGGTAATCGTTTCTTACGATAGTCTATATACTGTAATAATATACATAGCATATAGCAAACTATCGCAAAAACAATAGGAATTGTAGCTATTATTAATGTTTTCATTGTATATTATAGATTTCTTTGTATAGATTTACCGGTACTGCATAAGTACTATCAGGACAAGGATGTCCTTCTATTTCTTGGCAAAATATACACTCTTCCCATCTTTCATGTTCCATAAAATCTTGTATTTCGGGCCATGATATTAATACATATAACTCTTTCATTGTGATAATTATTTAATTAAAATTAATATCCATCTGTATTTATAGAGGCTTTGGACTCTCATTCTATTGAATGGCTACATTAATATTAACCATGTAGTGATAGCCTTTCTGTACTATTGACTTTAGCTAATACAGTATCACTACATGGCAGGGTAGGCTCCCTTATTTAATAATATACATATTATCTTTAGTGATATTTATTACTAAAGTTAATAAATAAGATAAATATGTATATATAATATATATTTGGGTCTTGCACTAACAAGATTATCCAAATATAGTTAATTGATATAGTACTACTTATGTAGCATACCCTATATCTTTCTCTAATGGTTTAGAGTATCGCTCCCAATACTCGTCGCTCCGATACGTTATGTATACTGTCGAGCCTGATTATAAATAAATGCTTATTGAACCGTGCATTTTACACCTAAAACTTATATCGCAAGGAGTATATTCGTCCTCACATGCGTAACCTATAAGAAACTGGTGCCCTCAATGTCTTGGGAAGTTATTGAGTTTTTTAATCATGATGCTGATACGCATTACTCAGTTAGCATCTTTACTGAAACCTATAGTCTAAATTAAACTATAGGACGCTTGTAGAATTTAAATCATAGAAATAATATTTAGATTAGGAGTTATTAGAAATTATCTAACAACTCACCAAAATGCCATTGTGATAGTATGTATAATATTATGAATATTAGTACAATAATTATCTGTAGATAGCATCCTGTATTATCGTTTTTATTGTTGGACATATTATGACTGAATTTAAATTACGCTATATATTATATAAATTCTTAACGGGTGTGAGTGTTAAAAGTGTTAAAAGAGGAAGGTTAGGATTCTTTCTCCCATCCTTCCTCACTTACTTTATTTCTCTTTACGCTCTTTCCATATCAAATAGAGTGTGTAAATAAAAGCTCCAAACATATATGCAGAAGAAGCATACAATAAAATGGCAGTTGTAACCATTGTGAATTCTACATCAGACATAGTCTACAGTTATTAAATTATTACATTAAGTCGTCATCACCACCTTCGGCATCATCAACAAGTGCGTCTTTAGCTGCTTTAGCGGCTGCCTGCTGTTTCTTATACTCTGCAACAGTCACAATGCGTGTACTATTCTGGAACAAGTTATCAGCACGACGTGTGATGTAGTTGTTACCTTTAACAGGTATACCAGCTTCGTCACTAAACCAGTAGATTGTTACATCTGTGAACTGGATTTTGACGTCTTTGCCATCTTTCTTGCGTGTAAGATACTTACCATCAGCATCTTTACGCAAGAATGGTTCATAGTCACCTACGATATACGTACCAATGTACGTTTCATAAGTGCCTTTCTTTGCCTCATCTACCCACATTTGTAGATAAGCGTTAGCTGCATCTTCTGCAATGCCGTATTTAGGCAATATTTGCAGTCTGATGCCGTTCTCTTGTGCAGCCATAAGCTTGTCCAATCCTGCACGTACAAAGTCTGCGACAACATATTTAGTCTTGCCATCCTTAGACTCTTTGATTTCAGCTGAAACCAGCTGATACTTAGCTGCTGATAATTCTTTGATAGAAGCCATGTTCTTATACGATTAACCTTATATCATCGCGAGGTTTTTAAACACAGTAACTCTTTGAAGGGGGTATTTCCCCTACTTGTTAGGAGAGGGGACTTGATTTAGTACTGCTTCACGCTCTCATCATCATGCTATTCAAAATTTTTATAAAATATTTTTTGAACTATATCCCCACATATGCGTTTAAGTAATGAATATTATATTAGACACTTATGAAAAACAATCAAGTAAAATTTGATAATACAGTAGTTTGGAGAGACTTCACAGCAAAGGATTTTGAGGAAGCACTAAAAATGTTATGTAATGTTGAATATTTTCGTAAACATTGTATACAATTTAAAAACTATATGGTTTGTGCAGACTCACATGAAAAGCAGTTAAAGAATGGGCAAAATTAGTTTACAAACACATAAATAAACACGAACATGATAGAAGCAATTAAAAAAGAACTATTAGATAAAGGATTTACTTATAATGAATCTAGTAAACTATGGTACTACAAATATAGTGATTTTGAAGTATTAAGTTTTATTATAGATGAACATACCAAAGTAAATGGTGATAAATGTATTAAGGTATCTGCAGTATCTTTAAATAATTATTTTGAAAATTTAACATATTTTAAGATTTGTTATACATTATATTTTGATAACATTAACAAATTTTATGATTTATTAACACTTTTAAATTATAAGATATGATATACAATGAAATAGCTACTGGTTATTTCTCACAATTAGAGAAAGAATATAACTTAGAGTATCTAGGTAAAAGTAAAGGAAGTCTAGGTTGGGAAGGTGTATATAGAGATAAAAATGGGCAATTATATATTATAAACTATGCAGATTATATGGGTGGTGGATTAGATATATTATACATGATAGACATCATGCCAGAATTAGAAGTTAAAAAATTATAAATAATGTTAAAATTATTTTTATTTTACTAAAAGTGGAACAAAATTGATATATCAAACGTTATCTGTTACTGAGTAATAGATAGTAATAGATATATAATCCAGAGTAAAGATAATAAATTATAAACTATCTACTCTTACTCTAGATCACTTAACTTAATACTATTATGGATGATATAGATTATAACTATTGCAATGATGAAGAGCTTGATATAGATCCTTGTGATGGAGAATTTAATTATGATTAGATTAGAAATGGGAGAACCAGAGGCTAAAGAAGCTATATTAAAAGGCTTAGTAACAATCAACGATATTGAATACATAGTACACCCTCAACCTAACGGTAGTTGTGATGGATGTGTCTTTGAAGATAAAGAACATTGTCCAAAGATAGCTTTAGATATATGCTGCACCGGTGGTAATATACTAAAATACAAATTATAATATTTTTGGAACATTTTCAAGAGTTATTACGTTATAGTAACCAATTAAATTAAGTTATTCATGAATACAGAAGATAAAGAATTATTAAATACAGTACTGTCTAAGTTAGAATTTCAATTTATTAAAGATATTTTGGTAAAACCATTACCAGAAGAATACATTGAAAAAGAAATAACAAAGCCTATTAATACTGGGGAAACAGATGAGAATGGCTATCAGATTACAGATAGTGAAACAGTTACAGAAAAAGTACCTACAACCTTTAAGAAAGGTATAGTATTAGCAATTCCAGCTAACTATCAATGGACAGATCCTAACAATCATCCTGAAGTAGGTGATATTATAGCTTACTCTAGAAAATCTACAATTGATTTTGATCTATTTAAAGATTCTCAGTTAGTAAATCCATATAATGTAGTAGCTTTTATTAAAAAATAAACTAGACTAAAGCGTTAGTCTTTTAATTAAATCGTGGTTGTATGTGGTGTCACTAGGGGTTAGGTTTTACTTAACCCCTTTTTATTTGTAAAAAGTTGCAACAAAAACACAACTATTACGTTATAGAGTCATGATACAACAAATGATACAAAACATGTTAGGAGATTATAGTAAGCTTATAACTCTCCTTCCAAATGGGCAAATTAGATTGAATGTGATTAAAGACATTAATGATATTAATAGTGAAGTAATTGATTCTATCGATTTATCCATGCAAGATGCACTAAGTTTATATAATATCTTTCAGCAACCTAAACAATATACTAGTAACGGTACTACGATTAAAGAAGGTGATACTGAATTTGATATTAATAAGTGGATACAACTTGCAATTAACGAATTTAAAAATAAGTAATATGATTACAGAGTATAAAGTTATTAAACCTTTTGGGTGTGCAGAAGTAGATGATGTATTTTCTTATAATAAAGAAAATGAAAATTTCATCATGAGTTCAGAGAAAACTACAGACAACACTTATTCGGCAAAGAGTATGGTTATTTCTGCAAAAGTGATCGATAACTATACAAAAGCAGGTCTTTTATCTCCTACTAAGGAAGATAAAATTGACAACAATTCTGATAAAGTAAAAAAGCTTTATACAGAAATTAAGAGATTACAGAATAAATATAATCAACGTAATAAAGTAGTTGAAGAAAAATATGAAGCAGGTAAAATGCCTACATGTCAAAAAGTAGAACATGATACTGTTTACTTTAATCTGATGAAAGTTCTAAATAAATTTGAATCTATTATAAATGAATAAGCTTGTTAAACAAGTCAACAAGGATGAACTTATAACAGAATTCTTACATACACTTAATGGTATACTCAGGTTAACCGATAGAGAATTAGAGTTAATGGCTACATTAATTAGAATGGATATTGAATATGAAAAAGAACCAAATACAAATAAAAATGTAGCTAATAGACACAATAGAAAATGGATTATTGAGAATCTAGGTATTACTAAGGATAATCTGAGTAGATACATTAAGTCTTTCAAAGATAAAGGAATATTGAAAGCTGGTCCGGCAGAAGATGAATTGTGTGTGAACAAAGCTTTAATACCTGTTATTATTGGTGATAGAGTCCAGTTGACTATTATATTGAAAATAAAATATGGAAACTCTGAAAATTAAACCTGGTAGTTTTCTACTTTGGAAAGAACATTCAAGAATAACTAAACTATTTAGTAAGTTATTTCATAAAGAATTACCATATAATAATTTTTCTTTCTTTCTAAGAGAAATAGAATTATGTTTTCCTATTACTAAAGGTAACAATAATTATGATAAATTAATAATCTTAGAACCAAAAGAAGACTATACAAAAGAAGAAATTAATTTATTAAATTCTTTAGTTATTTTTGATGCTAATGATTATTTTGATACAGTAAAAATATTTGCTAATACGCTTAGACCTAATTCTATAGATTCAAGTAGTAATCCAAATGATTTACTTTGGAATGAAAACTATAAAATAGCATATGATTTCTCAAAAAAGAATTAGCATATATACCCAATTAGCTAACAAATATAACATACCTTATCAAGTAGTAGAAGTAATATGTAATCATCCATTTAAGTTTGCAAATGAAAAGATAAGTAATGCTGATGATATCAAACCAATAATGTTTAGTTATCTTTTCAAGATAAAACCTAAAAAGAAATATGGCAAAGAAATTGAACAAACCTCGTAATATTCTACTATTTCAGAATTTGTATCCAATAAATCTTTATATATCAGATATAGATAATTGGGATGAAATAACTCAATTCTTTGACTTTTTCTTAACTACTAAACATCTTCAAAATGAAGATAAATGTGAAACACCAGATAAACCAAATAATGCATTAGGAGTTACTTATTTGGTAGCAGAAAAGAAAAGTGGAAGCATGGGCATACTAATAGTATTAAAATCTAAAGTAGAATGTTCCACATTAGCTCATGAATCAATACATTATGCAGATGCAGTTTATGATTTTCTTAGAATGAATACTGAAGGTTATGATGAGGGAAATGAACAATACGCATATTTAGTTACTTGGTGTGTGGATCAATTAGAAGAATATTTACGATGGAAGGAAAGAAAAATGACAGAAAAGATGATAAAACAAGATGGGAATTAATACCATTAGATTGTCTTGAAGACATAGCCAGAGTATATACAGAAGGAGCTAAGAAGTATGGTGATAATAATTGGCAGAATCTTGATAATGGTTACGAACGTTATAAAGGAGCTTTATTAAGACATTTGTATGCTTCTTCTCTGGAAGAATTTGATCCTGAAACCAAAGTAAGACATGAAGCAGCAATCGCTTGGAATGCATTAGCTCTTTTATATTATGCAAAAAATGGAAGAAAAACTAGATCAGGTTCTGCTAAATCAGGCAACAATGATGCAGATGCTAAAAGCAATATATCAAGAAGTAAGTAAGAGCAATTTTGCTGAAGATTATGCTGCAAATTTAGCAGCTCAAATGACGGAAATAATATTAGGAAATAATATAGTAAGAAAATAACATGGAAGTAAAGTTTAAGAAATTAACACAAGATGCGGTATTACCTACTTATGCTAACCCAAATGATGCTGGATTAGATCTAACCGCTACTAGGTTTACTCAGGAATTTGATAAGAGTGGTAAAATGGTATTAGTATATCATACTGATTTAGCAGTAGAGATCCCTGAAGGATATGTAGGTTTTATCTTTATGAGATCATCTGTATCTCAGAGATCGTTATCAATGTGTAACTGTGTAGGTGTAGTAGATTGTGATTACAAAAATGAAATCATGTGTAAGTTTAAACTTACTACAGATGCATTACCTACTATCTATCAACCAGGTGAGAAGATTGCACAGTTAATTATTATGCCTTATCCGAAGATTGAACCAGTAGAAACAGAAGAATTAGCTGGCGAAGATAGAGGTGGTGGTTTTGGTTCATCAGATAATAAGACAGAAAATGAGACACAAGAATCAGGACGAGATAGCGGAACAACTGAAGGAGATAATAAATAACTACAGTCGTAATCCGGAGTATGTAAATATGTTTTACACTAAACAAGAAGCTGTTGATGCTTTAAATAGACACTATAAATTAAGGTATATAAACTTTGATTAATATGATTTACAATACTAATGAAACTGTTTGATATTCTTGCAGGAAAAGTAGTTATACACAATGATGCCCTAGGTATCCCAGCCTTTAAAAAGGTGTGGGATGCCGATAAGGCAGATAAAGAAATGGCTACTAAATATATCTCATATATAGTTCTTAAAAACAAATATGATAGTCCTTATGTCCAGAGTATGGACAGCGATAAGATAGAGCCAAGATTAAAACAAGAACTGTTTGGAGATAAAAATATAAAACTTCCTAAAGAAGTAATTGAGGCTGAACAAGCTTATATAGCATTTGCAAACACCTTAACATTACAACTACTGCAAAATGCTAGAAAGAAATTAGAAAGTATATCTAGATATTATAGTGAATCTTTAGCTGATGAACTTGATGAAAAGAAGGTAAAAGATATATTAGCAGGTATGGGTTCATTAGGTAATACTATAAAATCTCTAGATTTACTTGAAGCTTCTGTAAGAGCAGAAGAATTAACAAATTCAAAAGTAAGAGGTGGCGGAGAGCTGAATCCGTTCGAATTACCAAAGTAGTTGTAACAATATAAACACAATTTAAAACATTAAAAACCAAGCAGCGTTGCTGCATAAAATTATAAAGATATGGCTAAGACTAAGACATCTGGCAAAATTGCCAAGGCTAACGGTACTATTACTCTGGATTTTACAGAAGCATATAAAAGACATCAGGAATATTTAGATACACCTTGTAAGGGTAGTATGCCAATTCCAGAAAAAGCACCTGTTAAAATTTCAACCTGGCAAAAGATCAAAAATTGGTTTAAGAAAAAGTAACATGGTTGATTTCAGTAAGAAGATAATAAATTCAAATAAATTTAGACAGCCGGCCATCCAGTTTATGGAGACCGGCTCTTACTGTTTATACCCTAAGGGAACTTCAGAATACTTTTCATTTTGGGAAACCGAAGCGGATAGATGTATTGATGGATTTACTGCGGATGATGGCGATTACATTACAGGTTATAATTATTTCTATCTTAATTACTGTCCCATTCAAAGAATTATTTATAAGATTACAAAAGACGCAAAAGGACGTGATGTAGTAAAAAAGACTCGTGAAACAGCTTTCCCTGATTTCTATGATTACGATTATTACTATTTCTTATCTATAGAAGAAGCTGAGAATCAAGGTAAACATTTATGTGTAGCAAAAGCTAGACGTAAAGGTTTCAGTTACAAAGGTGGTGCAATGCTGTGTAGAAACTTCTTTCTAATACCTAATTCAAAATCATATGTATATGCTGCTAATAAACAGTATTTAACAGAAGATGGTATTCTTACCAAGGCTTGGGATTACATGGACTTCATTGATGGTAATACTGCTTGGGGTAAGAAGAGACAAGTATCAAATACAGCCATGAGACGCAGGGCTTCTATGCTTGTTACTGATGATTATGGTAATAAAGTAGAAATAGGTTACAAGTCTGAGATAATGGGTGTGTCTATTAAAGATAATCCTGATTCAGTCCGTGGTAAAGCTGGTAAATTAATCTTATGGGAAGAAGCTGGATCTAATAATCAATTAGAAGCTGCATGGCAAATTGCTAGACCTTCTGTAGAACAGGATGGTGTAGCATTTGGTTTAATGATTATGTTTGGTACAGGTGGTGATGAAGGTGATAATGTAGCAGGTTTAAGAAATGCATTTTATGATCCTAAAGCATTTAACTGTATAGAATTTGATAATATATGGGATGAAGGAGCGCAAGGTGGTAAACCATGTGGATTCTTTGTACCGCAGCATACTAATCTAGATATACGTGATGAGAATGGTAAAAGATTATATATGGATGAAGATGGCAACACATTACATGAAAAAGCCAGAGAATTCATATTAAATCTTAGAGAAGAAGAATTAAAAAGTGCTAAAAGTTCTCAACAGGTCGATAGATATTGTGCCGAACATTCAGAGACGCCAGCAGAAGCATTTACTGAACTATCGGGTAACATATTTCCCAAAAAAGAATTACAAAAACAATTAGCTAGAATAAGAACTAATAAGAAATTAGCTAATGCTAAACAAGTAGGATACCTTACTGAGGTAAAAGGAGAAATAGTATGGAACATCTCAAAAAATAAAAATGATATAAAAGAGTTTCCTTTACCTAAAACTGCTGATCCTACAGGGGCTGTGGTAATATGGGAACATCCAGTAAAGGATGCACCTTTTGGTTTATATATTGCTGGTATTGACCCGTATGATCAAGATCAATCTGGTACTAATTCTCTTGGTTCTTGTATTATATACAAACGTTTTCAAGATTTTGAATCCTATCAGGATATAATAGTTGCAGAGTATACTGGTAGACCTAAAACAGCTGAAGAGTTCTACGAGAACGTTCGTAAGTTACTTAGGTATTATAATGCTAAAGCAATGGTAGAAAATCAGAATACTGGTATTTTTACTTATTTTAATAATAAGCATTGTAATTACTTATTAGCTGATCAACCAGATATCATACGAGATATCACTAATTCCTCTAAAGTAAACAGAGGAAAAGGCTGTCATATGACAAAAGAGATTAAAGCTTGGGGTATTGATAGAATAAAAGAATGGCTTGAAGAAGATCTTGGTAACGATACCTTAAGGTTAAATACTATTATGTCTGAACCATTACTTGAGGAATTAATCAAATATAATGAAAAAATTAATGTAGACCGAGTAATGGCACTACTACAGATTATGATATACAAAGAACAATTGTATAATTATCAAGTAAAGCAAAAGACTGAAAAGGAGAAACAGATTAGATTATTTAATGCTCCTTTATTTAAAAATTACGATAATACTTATGAGCCACAGATAAATAACAGTTTTAGTACAACCACTTATATGTTTACTAACTAATATGGAAAGAAATATATCAAACATGCCTGTACAAAAGCTACCTATGTCTAAAAAGACAGAGGAATGGCGTAGAGATTGTGTAGACTATTTTATAGGTATATCTGGTTTTTCTTCTGCTAACTCGATTCCAGACGAAGAGGAATTACAGAGTTATTATGATTTATATAATAGTATATATAATGAAAAAGATCTTAAGTATGTTACAAATCCTTTTAACCAAGATGATGGTTTTCCAGCAATGGCTCAGGATTATAATATAATTAGACCTAAAATAGATTTATTATTAGGAGAAGAAACAAAGAGACCTTTTAACTACAATGTATGTAGAACTAGTGATGCTGCTGCTGGAGATATTCAAGAGAAAGCTAAACAAATGTTGCTGGAATATGCACAAGCAGCAATGATGGCTCAATTAGGTCCAGAAGAACAACAAAGATTTCAACAAGCTTTACAAACAGGCGAAATACAGACACCAGAAAAAATACAAGAATATCTTACCAAAAGTTATAAAGATGTCGCAGAAATAACTGCATACAATTCTTTGAACTTCTTATGGAAAAAATTAAATTTACCACATGAATTTGAAAAAGGATTTAAAGATGCTTTATGTGGTGGATTAGAATTCTATTATGTAGGTATTAGAAATGGTGATCCATTTGCAGAGAGAGTTAATACTATGGATTTTAAGTATCCTGCAGAAGAAGGTATTGAATTTGTAGATGAAGCATCTTGGTGTGTAAGAAGAATACGTACATCAGTAGCTAGTTTATATGATGATTATTATGATAAACTAGATGAAAAACAGTTAAATCATTTGTTAGAATTGGTAGGTCAGAAACCTACTTCTGGCTACGGTCCTGATAAGAATTCTGTTGATGATTATAATCATATTACTTTAAATAGATATAATTCAATTAATGGATATCTAGAAGACAGAGTATTAGATGATGTTATATTATATCATGTATGCTGGAAGTCGTTTAAGAAAATAGGTTTTGTAACTATTTTAAATCCTGAAACAGAAACAGTTGAAGAATTTGAAGTAGATGAAACTTATAAAGAAACAGGTAATGAAATAGATATTGAATGGAAATGGATTACTGAAACTTGGGAAGGCTATAGAACTGCGGATGAAGGTGATGAAGATGCACTTTACTTTGGAATGCAACCTGTAGAATATCAGTTTGAAAATAGTTCTACATTAAATTCTGGTAAATTACCTTATACTGGAGTGGCTTACAGTAATACCAATAGTAAAGCTAAATCTCTAGTAGCTATTATGAAACCATTACAGTATATGTATATTATCTTGTGGTATCGTTTAGAATTAGCTATAGCGAGAGATAAAGGCAAACTTCCAGTTATTGACGTGACTCAAATACCAAAAAGTATGGGTATTGATGTTGATAAATGGATGCATTACATGAATGCACTGGGTGTAGTATTTGTTAATCCTTACGAAGAAGGATGGAACATTCCTGGTAGAGAAGGTGGTAAACCATCACCATACAATCAATGGGCCTCTATTGATGCTAGTATGGCCAATACTATTAATACTTATATCGGATTACTAGATAAGATAGAACAAATGGTATCAGAATTATCTGGCGTATCTCCTCAGAGACAAGGAGCTATTTCTAGTAATGAATTGGTTGGTAATGTTGAAAGATCTGTAGTTCAATCTGCACACATTACTGAACCTTGGTTCTGGTTACACAACCAGGTAAAGAAAAGAGTTTTATCAATGTTATTAGATACATCTAAGTATGCTTGGAAAGATACTAAAAAGTATTTACATTATATGCAAGATGACGTTACAAGAGTATTCTTGCAAATAGATGATAACTTTTGTTACGAAGATTTCGATATATTTGTATCTGATAGTACTAAGGATAATCAAGCAATTGAACAATTACATAGTTTGATTCAACCTGCAATGCAGAATGGTGCATCATTATTAGATATTGCTGAGATCATTACTCTGGATAACTTGAGCATGATTAAATCTAAGCTTAGAGATATCGAGAATAATAGAATGCAACAGCAACAGGCTTTACAAGAGCAAGAAGCACAACAGCAACAGCAACTTGTTCAGATGCAGAATGAAGTTAAAGAACAAGAACTTATGCTTAAAGAGGCTGAAATGGATCTTGAAAAATATAAAATTGATCAAGATAATGCTACTAAGATTACTGTTGCTCAATTGAATGCTTATCGTGGTTCTGAGAATATGGATCAGGATATGTCAGGTGTACCTGATCCTATTGAAATAGGTAAACAAGAAATCGAAAGACAAAAAGCTGTATCTGATGCAATGACTAAACAAATGGATATTGCAAATAAGATGCGTGCTGAAGATAATAAGAAAGCAATAGAACAACGCAAGATAGAAGCACAGAAAGAAGCTGAAAAACTTAAAGCTACTATTGAACGTGAAAGAATAGCTTTAGAAAAACGCAAATTAGAAGAAGCTAAGAAGTTGCAGATTCTTAAAGATAAAGCTGCAATGGAACGTGAAAAATTAAAAGCCAAAACAGCCCTTAAAAACAAAGTGGTAGGAGAGGCTAAATCTAAAACTAAAAAATAGGAGGAATTAATTATGGCATGTGGAAGTAAGAAAGGCGGAAGCAAGAAAGGTGGTAAAACTGGTAAAACAGGTAAGTAATATGAAAAAGCTGTTAAATAAAATTAAAAACGCAGCATTGTATACTTGGCAATTACCCCAGAATTTACTGGGGTTAGCCTTGTATCATTGCTATAAAGGTTATGAAGTCTGTACTAAAGAAACTTGTGGCGAATGTATTAAATGTAAGCTATCTAGTAATATGCGGAGTGGCATCACTCTTGGGAATTATATTATTGTTAATAATATTAAGCATTTGCGTCACGAATTGGGCCATACTAGACAATCGAAAATCTTAGGTCCCTTGTATTTATTAGTAATAGGTTTACCTAGTTTAATACATGCAGGATTACATGCTAAAGTGTGTAAGGATAAAAACTATTACCACTTCTATACTGAAAATTTACTTTTTGACAAATGATGAATTATTGTGTATATTTGCATACATCTCCAACAAATAAATATTATGTAGGAATAACGAAACAAAATCCACTAAAACGATGGGCAAACGGAAGAGGCTATTGTAAGAACAAACATTTCTACAAAGCCATTTTAAAGTATGGCTGGGATAATTTTAAACACGAGATAGTATTTAGTGGAATTACAAAAGATGAAGCTATTCAATATGAAAAATATTTAATAAAAACACTAAATTCTAATAATCCGATTTTTGGATATAATAATACAGAAGGTGGAGAAACAAGAAAGTCTTTATCAGAAGAAGGTAGGTTAAAAGTAAGCATCAAAAATAAAGGTAAAAAACGATCTATAGAAACCCGTAGAAAAATAGCAGAGGCAAGAAAAAATAAAAAAGGTAATCCTTGTTCACAGTCTAGAAAGTTAGCTTTATCTATTTTGATGAAAGGTAATACTTATGCAAAAAATTTACAAATAAATAAAATTCCAATCATCCAATTAGATTTAAATGATAATGTGCTGTGCGTTTGGGAATCTGCTACAGATGCAGGAAAAGCATTAAATATAGATAATAGTAATATATCCAAAGTGTGTAAAGAGGGAGAAAATGGAAAACATAAAGGTAAATATAAAAATTTTAAATGGAAATATTTTTAAATGAAGTGGTCAGATCTAACATTAAAAGAGCGTAAACAAATATATGATGCGGTTAGAGCTGAGAATCCTAACGCTAGCTACTTTGATATTAAATCACAATTTGACTTAATTCCTGAATACGAAGATGGTAAAAATCGTTCTAGATGGTTATCTGATAAAGCTTATAGAGATTCAATTTCTACTTTACAAAATTCGCAACGATTCAAGATTTCAAAAGAATTCAAGAGCCCTACTTTAGAAGAATTACGTGATGATTCATCAGTAGGTGGTAATATTGGTAATAGCGATGGCCTTTTTACTGTTCTTGATGGTTTAGAAGCATTAAAAACCACGCCTTCTATTACTTCAGAACAAATTGAAAATGCCACAGATTCTCAATATAACTCTAGAATAAATAGATTAGAACCATTAAAGCAATATGCTAAAGTAGGAAGTATAATTGGACAAGCGGCTTTAGGTGGAGGTGCTATAGTAGCGGGAAATGCTGGAAATGCTGCGTTATCTTCAGTTTTACAGGGAGCTGGTGCTTTGTGGGATGAAGTAGAAGCAATTCAAGCAGTAAATGACGGAGACTTTAAAAGTGTAATACAGAATGTTGTTCCAATAGGAGCTGCAGGTGTAGCATTACTAAAATATACTCCTAAGTTTAAATATACAAACAACCTTGTTATAGACGCTGCAGAAAATATTGGACCAATATGGGATTTTTCAGTAAACCCGATAATAGAATCTACGAAAGACGGAAAAGCACCTGCATATGAAGACGGTGGTAAGAAGATAGTACCACCAAGAGAGTTAGGTCTTACTCCAGGTACTCCTGAATATTATAAGAGACAACAGCAGATATCTGGTAAAGCTAATTCTATTCAGCCAGAGGTATATGTAACTTCTGCAGGTTATATCAAAGATGCTATTGATTTTGGAGAAGATGTATATCAAGGCAATTACGGACAAGCAATGATTGATGTGGCATTGAATGCATTGCCGTGGGGAAGTAGTAAAATTGCTAAAAGAGCTAAAAGATATTTAAGTAGAATGGGAAATTCAGAAGTTACTGTTTTGAATAGCAAAAGTAGTAAATCTAAAGTAAAAACTGAGGCTGATTATGATTCTGAATTTTCTGAAGTGATACGTAGAGAACGTAACATCAAGAAGTATAATGATGAAATAAGTAGATCCATTGAAACTGCCGTATATCCTGATGAGGAAACTCTGAAATGGCTACAGTTTACTGATAACATGTATGGTACGAATTATCAAAAAGCATATAAAGAATTAGCTGCAAGAGATATGACTAATAGGAGTAAGTATATTAAATACTCTGAGTTACCAGATGGAATACAAGGCAAGACTATAGGTAAAAATATAGATCCTAATATAGGACCAACAATTGGTAATTATCAGATTCAATTAGATCCTCAACAATACGTTCCTGGTACAGGTAGTCATGAATTAAGTCATGTAGTTGACCAGTTAGCTGGTGATGTTATTAAGAATAGGTACTTAAATTTTCTAGCAGACTCTGATAATATAATGAGTGTGCCAGAATTAGAAAAAAAAGGAATTAGAATTCCACCAAAGATTCAGTTTTATCTAAGTGATCCACAAGAAGCAAAAGCTCATATGATACAATTAAAGCACGCTATGCTTAATAGTGGTAAAATAAATAATTGGTCTCAAAAAGTAACACAACAAGAATTAGAAGATTTTTTATTTGATCCTTTAAATACTCAGTTAACAGGATCTATGAATAAACTTCAATACAAAATGTATAGAAATAAATCTAGATTTTTAGATAGATTTAATAGAGTTAATCCATTAGCAATAGGTGCTCCAATAGGATTAGCTGCAACAAATAATAAAGATAAACAATCTAATTAATTATAATTATGGATAACAATAGTAATGATACACTATTTGGATTTGAAGCAATATCTAATATGTTTGTAGAAGATCATTCTAACACGACTACAATTACTCCTACTCCGGACGATCCCGATGCGATGACTGATGAGGAGTTAGAAGAATTGAAAAGACAATCAGCAAAAGCTAGACCAGCCACTCCAGGTGCCAAGAACAAGAAGCAGGAACCTGAAGAAGATGAGGTTGATGATGATGACGATGTAAATGATATTGACGATAACATCGACGACGACGATAAAACAAAGAATAAGAAAACTAAGAAAGTAGAAGAAGATGATGATATCAATAATATCGATGATAACGATGATGATATAGATGAAGAAGAATCTTCTAAAGTTACAGCATTATTCGATGCTATTGCTGAAGAATTAGAATGGGAATTTGATGACGATGAAGAAGAAGAGAAACCAAAGACTGTAGAAGAATTGGTTAACTATTTTAAAGAAGTTATCAAAGAACAATCAGTTCCTCAGTATGCTAATGAAGACGTAGCTAAACTGGATGAATTTGTACGCAATGGCGGCGATCTTAATGATTATTTTACTCTTACTCCAGAGATCGATTATGAAAACTTTGATACTACAATTGAAAGTAATCAGAAGCAAATTGTTAAGATGCTATTAGCTGAAAAAGGTTTCAATGAAAAGCAGATTGCTCGTAAAATCGAAAAATACGAAGATGCTGGTATCTTAGAAGACGAAGCTGAAGATGCTCTGGAAGCAATGAAGGAGATAGAAGAGACTAAAAAGGAACAGCTATTAGAAGATCAGAGAAAGCAACATGAGCAAATGGTAGCTCGTCAACAAAAGTTTATGGACGACGTTGTCGGTGAAATAAACGCTATGAAAGACATTCGTGGAATTAAAGTTCCCGAGAAAGATAAGAAAGCTTTACTTGCATATATATTCAAAGCAGATGCTAATGGTAAAACTCAATATCAAAAAGATTATTCAAAAAGCGTAAAAAATTTAATAGAGTCTGCCTATTTTACAATGAAAGGCGACACCTTACTTGATACTGCTAAGAAAATGGGTACTAGCTCAGCTATTAAAAATCTGAAACAAAGTCTCAGATCTACAGGTGTTAGTAAAGGTACAAGAAGAATCAATACCAACTCCTCTAACTCTATATTTAGTCGCGCAGTACAACTACTTTAATTAAATAAATTTTATTAATATTTATGGATAACGGAATTTTAAATAATTTACAGATCGGTAGAGGTAAATGGTTTTCAGATCTTGTAGATGAAAACATGATTTCAAACGCAATGTTAACTAGACCGTACGAAGTAACACGTGTTATTTCTTATGTATTTGGTTCTAAAGATGATGGTTATAGCACGTCTTTGGATGCTATTACTGGTGGTCTTGGTAATGTAATGTCAATTGATCAGAGAGATTACGAATGGAACGTAATGATCGATACCGATAGAGCTGTAACTATTCGTTCTGCAAAGTGGAATGGACAAGAAATTACTGCCGCTAATGCAGATACAGTTATGGCAGGTTTGGGTAATACACCGATAATGCTCTGGCTCGAGGACAAATGGTTAGCATAAAGCCAAGCCATGCATAGTAGTAATACTATGAAAAATAAACTTTGTTAATTGCTGGAAACTCCTAAAGATATTTAAACCCAAGAGTGAAATATAAATATATGGAAACGAAAGTTAAAAATGGACAATCAGCAGCCAAGCAAATAGAAAGAAAACCCATTAGAGGATGGGAAGGGCTGTATGAAATAACTAATGACGGTCAAGTATATTCTTTAAGAAGAAATACTTATTTGAAACCAAGATTATCAATGGACGGATATAGACGAGTTTGTTTATGTAACGACAATATTCGTAGAGAATATCGAGTTGCAAGATTGGTAGCAGAAGCTTTTATAGAAAATCCAGAAAATAAATCCGAAGTAAATCATAAAGATTACAACCGTCAAAATGATGTAGTAGAAAATTTAGAATGGACTACTAATTATGATAATGCCCACTACTCATACAAAGCTGGAAGATACGAAATACCTGAAAATTATAAAGCATATACTTTTACAAATGTTTATAATGGCAAGGCGTTTACAATAATTGGAATAAACAATGTAGCAAAACAATTTCATTGCACTGCTAAGAACTTTAAAGCCATTATTGTTAAATATGCAAACACTGGTGCTTATGTAAAACAAGGTGTTTTTAAGGGCTTAAGAGTAGATTCTGAATATTTGAAGGTTCAACGACTATCCCATTCGGGAGTAGACTCAAGCGAGTCGAAATGCAAAGAATCCTAATAGGATTAAGATATAGTCTGAACTTCTACAGAGATGTAGAGCAGTTATCTTATCTGTCGAGATAACGGATACGATTTAGCGAATCGTATTGAACACAATGTTGGTCCAGGTGCTATCTTGGAATTCGATGACAGAAACTATCAGGTACGTGTATCTGGTGCACCTTATCAGGATGGTAACGAATGGGTTTACACTTGTTTCATTGCTGATGGACAATCTAGTTCTTATATTCCTGGTGAATATTTAGTATCTGGTCATCAGGTATCTCGTTTGGCTTCTGCTTATGAAGAATACAGCGAAGAAGGCGATATCCTGAACTATAATACTCATTTCAAGATGAGAAACTTCTTGTTTACTACTCGTCTGGATTATGATATTACAGGTACAGCTTATTCTACAGTACTGTGGATCGCTTTAAAAGATCCTAAAACAGGTAAGACTTCTTATTTGTGGTCTGATTATCAGGAATGGAAAGCTATGAGAGAATGGTCTAAGAGATGTGAACGTATGTTAGTTTACTCCAAGAGTAATGTAAACAAAGATGGTTCTACTTCTTTACTGGGTACTAATGGTCGTCCGGTATATATTCCTGCAGGTTTGTTGCAGCAGATTGCTCCGTCTAATAGACGTTATTACACTGAATTGACAGCTGAACTGTTGGAAGACTTCTTGTTTGACCTGTCTTATAATGTTTTAGGTACCGATGAACGTAAGTTTGTTGCTTTGACTGGTGAGATGGGTATGAGAGAATTCGATAGAGTTTTGAAACAGAAAGCTGCTACTATGAATTTAATTGATACTAAGTTTGTAACCGGTTCAGGTCAGTCTTTAGTATTAGGTGGTCAGTTTGTTACTTACAAAATGACTAATGGCATCGAATTGACATTGAAACGTTTCCCGCTGTATGATGATACAACTTACAATCGTTTGTTGCATCCAGTTTCTGGTAAACCGCTGGAATCTTATAGAATGACATTCTTGGATCTGGGTCGTAGAGACGGTAAATCTAACATCGTTAAGGTGGTTAGAAAAGATCGTGAAATGGTAATCTGGAATACTTCAGGTTCTGTTGCTCCTGGTGCTGGTTATGGTAAGAACGCAAGTACAGTTAGATCAAACGCAAAGGACGGCTATAGCGTGCATTTCTTAGGTGAGATGGGCATTTGCTTGTTCGATCCCCGTGCATGTGGTGAACTTATAATGGACGTTGAAGCCTAAGTAATTAACATTAAGAAATATTAATAAGAGGGGGCTTCGGCCCCCAATTATTATTTTTAAACAATAAAATTATGGAAGTAGTATTAAAATTCGCCCGAGTAAATCCGTGGGCTGGAATAGCTAAATATAAAAATTGTTACGATTATATTGGTACATATTGGACAAGAGCTGGTAATATTCATACAGGTTTAAGTGAAGAAGATGCTCGTAGACTTGAAAAAGTTATGGGTTATGAAGAAGGTCATTTAGCACCTACTAGTTCTTTTTGGAAAACTTATAGTGTAAGATTAGGAGCTAAAGATACTTTTTTGCATACTGAAAAACCTGAAGATGAATTAGCGTATCTGTTTTTAAAAAATCATAAAAGAGTTGCAACTGGTTTAAGCAATATCAGACCTCAACATGATTATGTGTTAGTTAACACTGATGCGGAAGCAGAAGCCGCTAACAAACTTAACAAAATTAAACGTGAAGCATTTGCAGAATTTAATAAGATGTCTCTCGAAGAGATGCGTAAATGTTTACGTATTTATGGTCATAAGTCAGACAACATTAGCAATGAATTAGTAGAAAGCAAGTTGTTTGAATTGATTGAAAAAGATCCTCGTAAATTCTTCTTACTGTGGATTGATAATAAAAATAAAGATATTCAATACATTTTAGAGACTGCAATTAGTAAGAATGTAATTCGTAAGTCAAAAAATGTATACTATTATGGTACTGACGTGATTGGTAGAAGCCAAGACGATGCTATTAGTTTCTTAAATGAAAAGGCTAATCAAGATATCAAAATGGCAATCATGCAAGAAATTGAATCTAAATAATTATGAATATTAGTGAATTACATATAGCATTTAAAATAGAAGCTGACAAGAATGCCGTTAATATTGGTATGTCTGGTTGTCCTTCTTTTTTACCTGAGGAAATAGATTATTGGTTATATGCTGCATACCTCAGTAAAATAGCTACCAAGTTTACGGGCAATAATACTATTAGAACTCCTTTTGAAGAAAATAGTAAACGTGTATCAGACCTTGAAGGTTTAGTAAAAACAGATAAAGGTTTAACACTATTGAGTGAAACAACTAGTAATAGATTAATGCTCAATGACTTTAAATCTACTATTACTTATGGTAGTCAAACTCAAGATAAACGTATGTATTTTATTCAAGGTACATTACACTTTGGTAGTAAATTAGCTAATGTAAAACTAATAAGTCATGAAAACGCAATGAGGTTCTTAGAGACATATAATAACAAACCTTGGATAGAAGAACCTGTTGCTATACTAGAAGATAATAAGTTGATAGTGTTCGTGGATAGGGATCTTATGACAGGTCCCTATACTATCGACTTAACTTATCTAGCATATCCTAAGAGATTAAATAATCAGGATATTACTTCAGGTATGGATGAAATACCAGAGTATATGCAATATGAAGTGGTTAAGTTAGCTGCTGATATGGCATTAGAAAATATAGAATCACCAAGAGTTCAATCACACCCACAGTATGTGGCACAATTAGCAGAATAATATGAGTAGCAAAGAAATGCAAATGGAGTTTGAACGTAGACTCCAACTTATTAGTCCAGATCTTACTATAGAAAATAAACCTAATTCAGATTTAATCTTTTCTATACTTAATGAAGCACAGGATCGCTATGTAATGATGAACTATGTGGGTGATGATCAAATGGAGATTGAAACCAATACTCAAACTAGAAATACAGATTCTATTAAAAGTTTATTGGTTGAAAGAGAACTTACTCAAAGCGGTTCTACATCAAACGGTATAGCTAGATATAGACTACCTTATTCTACTACTGATGAATATTTCTTATATGTACACTCTGTAAGTAAAGTAAAAGGTACTTATAAGCAGTATACTACTGAAACTAAAGTAGATAATCAATTAGTAAAATATAGGGATCTACCAAAGTTTATGAAGACTGCTTATAATACACCAATTGTAAGACAACCAGCAGTAGCTTTAATATCTGATCCAACTACTAAATACATGTATATGGAAGTAGTAGTAGATGCTTACACTACTTTAAGCGGTGTTATTCTTACTTACTATAGAAAACCATTAAGATTTGATACTACAACTGGTGCTTCAAAATGTGAATTACCTGAATCTGTTCACAGTGAAATAGTTGACCTTGCTGTTAATATGTTTATCACAGAAGGTAAATACAGATTACAAACTAAACCATCTAACCAAAGTAATAGAGAATAATTATGAAGTTCATTGAATTACAAACTGCGTTTGAAACCGAAATAGGTTTACTTGATAATAATATTGAGAAGCCAGTTACAGCAGATATTGAATATTGGTTAATGGCTGGTTTAGATAAGTTTATTAAAACTAGATACTCAGGTATTAATTACAAGCGTACAGCATTTGAACAGGATCAGAAAAGAATTGATGATCTTCGTACACTTGTAACCAATAAGACATATCAGTTTACAACATTCCCAGAAGAACAAGTAGTTACATTACCAACAGATTATATGTTTACTTTAGGTGAAACAGCAGTAATCTATAGTAATAACAACTGTTGGCCTAAGGGACCAAATGGTCAACCTAGGACTAAACACACAGATGTGTTAGAAGCTACTATTGAGAATTTTGATAGACAAAGACAAAATACATTATCAGAGTATAGATTACATGGTACTTCAGCAAGACCTTTGAGATTATTTCAAGGTAATGAAATCCATTTATATACCGATGGTAATTACAATATAAAGAATTATATCCTCACATACTTGAGGACTCCTAAAAGGATTAGTCTTACTACGGCTCCTTTTGATGAGTATACGGATATGCCAGTATCTACTCATCAGGAAATCGTAAAAATAGCGGCTGAATTATACTTAGAAAATAAGGCTAATCCAAGATATCAATCGTATATGAACGAAGTTTCAACAATGGAGTAAGTATACGTTTTTAAATTCTTAGTTTAACCTAACGCGGAAACTTGAAACACAGGAGTAGAAGGGTTAAATACAGTTAAACTAGGATATCCGTTTAACTAAAAACAAATTAATATTATGTTACAGCACGTGAATACTGTACTGATTGCCAAAACAGCTCCTGCTTCTTTTTCTACAGCAGATGCTTTGGCAGATGGTGCAATTGCTTTGTTTGATGAAAACAAGAAAATTTTAACATCTACTGCATTAGCTGCAGCAGCTAAATCTATTTATGTAGGTGTTTGTGAAGGTAAAGAAGATGTATATGATCAGAAAGGTGCTAAGAGCACTAAATCTGTAATTAGATTTTCTATGCCTATTCAAAAAGGTTCTAATCCTACTTTGGTAGTAACTCCTTTCGTTGCTAAAGCTGAAGATAAGATTGTTATTACTGCTACTAATGTAGCTCCGGAAGTTGGTCATCGTTATGTTTTACGTTTAGTTTATAACGACATTTACGAAGCTCCGGGTCAGTTTACTCATACGTATGAAGTAATCGCTAAGACTACAGCTCCGAAGGATTTGGTTGATGCCTTTGTAAAGAAAATTAATAAACACAAAGAAGCTAGAGTTACTGCTAGCGCTAGTGCAGCTGTATTGACTTTGACAGCTAAAGAAATTCCTTACAATGAAGGCATTACTTTGGATCATGGTTATACTCAGGTATCTGTAGAAGCTTTCATGTGGACAACGATTCCTTCTGGTTTACTGAGCAACGTAATGTATCCGATTTCTAATCTGACAATTGCTAAGACTCAAGGTACTCCAGGTAAGGGTAACGCTTACATTGTAAGAGATCGTGAAGATGCAGCAATGGGCTACAGAGGTATTACTCATAGAGCTAATGGTATCTATCCTTATATTGCTCCGGAATTTAGATCTGATTTGAGTGCAGAATATGATACTATTACAATGGAATGGGATAATAAATATCTGTCTGACGATAATCAATATATTAAAACAACTCCGCTGGCAGTTGAAATGTACATTGTAAAAGATCAGATCAAAACAAATAAATTATTTGTGAATATGATTAAATCTTTCATTTCTGGTGCAGAAGTATCTGAATAAGGATTTAATTAATTTTTAACCATGAAAGGGATTGGGGAAGTTATCCCTAATCCCTTTTCTTTTTATATACGATTGATATGAATGACATAAACGATAGCTTGTATTATGCAGAAGTAAAATTACTTACAAAGTACTGTCATAACTGCTTAGATAACAAGATGAAAGATAAAATCATGATGTTCTTATTCAAGAAAACTTTATATGAAAATGCTATAGCATTAGACTTTACAGAAGATGCAGATAGATATTATAAAGAAATGCTTAACTTGCTTGATATGAGAACATGCAATTGTACTATTAATGACTGTAAAAATTGTAAAGATGGATATTGTGAATTATGTAAATAAGGTTGGGGAATTAGTTAATCAGTCTACTAAGTACAATGCAAAACTGGATAGAGTTTCTATTACCAATTTAGTATTATTGTTGCATTTAGACAAATTATCTAGTTGGGCTAGTACTAAAGTAGATGATGAAGATTTTCCCATTACTCAGGAAGATGTAGATAAAATTATAGAATGTATGCATTGTTTAAAAAAACAAATTAATTTCTATCCAGAAAAAGATATCGATGATGATTGTATATTAACAGAAGTAGAAGAACATATAATTCAAGAGTAATATGAATAAAAAGATATCACAATTTGAGGTTACTACATCTTTTGAAGATAATGATATTCTAACTCTTGTACAAGATAAAACTAATAAGATAATTCATAAAGATGATTTTGAAACTAGTTTATCTGGTACATTTGCTACTAATGAGAGAGTAGATGGAATTGAAGAAGATGTAGCTAATCTTGATACCAAAGTAGATAATAATTATGTAGATCTATCCAAAAAGATAGTGGAAGGAGATACTAATGTTACTAATAATCTAAGTAGTAATATTAATAGTTACTATGATGTACTAAACAATAAGATCATTACTCTTGAAGATAAACACGATAAAGATTTAACTGAAGTTAATGATACAGTACAGGGTTGGATAGATACTATTGATGATAAGTCTACTAAAGAACAATTACAAAACCTATTAAATAGGTTGATTGAAGATGAAAACATCATTACAGCATTAGCAGATTTAATTGCAAATGGTGGTGGTAGTGGTGAAGCGCCTGGTTTTCATACACAACCTACTAGTACTATATTTCCATTATCCGGGTATTACAAAGGAGAAAATGCTGATCCTTTAACTACTACTGATACTTTAAATCAAGCCTTAGGTAAATTGGAATGTCAGATAGATAATATTGCTTCGAGTAGTTCTGGATCGCTTCCTTTAATTAAAACTGGGCAAACTACTGCACCTAGCGATGGTACAATATATACTTCAGGTAAAGTAAAAGAAGATTATCTACGCAAAGATGGTGATACAGCAACAGGTTATACTACATTTTTAGCAGGTATACAGGGTGGTAAAACTTTCAGATCTGGTTGGGATGGTGAAGGTGCTAGCTTATGGCCCGTAAATACCAAATGGCATTTAGAAGTAGATGATTTATTTGTTCGTGGTAATCTGACAGTAAATGAACTAATTGTAAATGAAATAAAAGCTGTTGGAGGAGATATATTAGTCACGATGGCTGATATGGAAATCGTTGAAGTAGTAGACGGCAGTGACGGTTGGACTTGCTATTTTGATGATGAAGATGGTACTAAATACAATCAATTTAGAGTAAGAGACCAGGCTATCTGTCAGAAATTTGATGGAAAGAATGTAAAGAGATACTGGAGAATGGTATCTGAAGTAGGTAATAACTATATTGTTCTTTCTAAAAGCGTATGTGAACCTGGTAGCGCTAATCCTGAAGTAGGAGACAAGGTCTTATTGTTAGGTCATAGGGTAGAAGCAGATCCTGAATTGAATTCATCTATGAATGATAGACGTAATGCTATATTCATTTCTGCCAAAGGAGAAGGGGCTCCTAGAATTACTTTCTATGATAACATTGATGACTTTACTTTGGCTGGTAAAGACCGTACAGTAATTGGAAAAGAAAGTAAATTTGTTGGTACTTTAATGCAAACCACAGAGACAGGTGACGTAGTTAGAGTTCCTATTTATCGTGGAGAATGGAATCCAGATACTACTTATAATTATTACGATCAAGTTACATATCAAGGTAGTTTGTGGATTGCCATGAAAGATGGAGTTACTAGTGTACCAGGTCCTGATAATGATGAGTGGCAATTACAAGTATCAAAAGGTGATTCAGGTAAACCTGGTGATGATGTAGCTAAATGGGTAGAAATCACTGGTACAAGGTTGTTTTTATACGATACTCCTGATTACTCTGGTACACCAACTCCGTCATCTGTGGTACTATATTGTAATACTTATGGTATGACTAATCCTACATATGAATGGAGATTATTAACAGAACCTATAGAAGTAATTGGTAACAATGTAAGTACAGAGATACCTCATACAATATTTACTACAAGAACAGCCAATGTGCGTTGTGTAGTTACAGATTCAGATGGTAGTCAATACTACGATGATATACAAATTGCTAAATTAGCAAATGGTGCTGAAGGTTTGGATGCTTATTATGTTGATTTAACTAATAGTACTGTAAATATACCTTACGATTCATCTGGTAATACACCTTTAGTTAATCTTAGTACCATTTATACAGAAGTATATGCTTATCGTGGAATTGATCCTATTGACATTGTATCTATTGAAGCAACTACAACTCAAGGTGATGCTACGGTTGAAATACAAGGTAATAAAATCACTTTAAGTAAAATAAATAGTATAAGCGCAACTATAAGGTTGACTATCAAATTAACAGATGCTACTATCCTTACTAAGGATTGGTATATAAATAAAACTCATGATGGAGAATCTGGATTTGATGGTGTAGATGCAGCATATGTGATGGTTACAGGAGAACAAGTATTTAAATATACTTCTAATGCTACTACTCCCATTCCGGCTACAATTAATTTATTAGCTACTGCATTTAATATAGAATCACCTATGTTTTACTGGTACTGGGCTCTACCTGGTACAAACGATTGGCAAGAACTAGTAAATGAAACAGGTAACAACCTATTAGTAAGTCCTACTGGTAATTATTTCTCAGGTAATAATGAAGTAACATTTAAGTGTGAAGTTACATCTACTAATGGAGGTGCTACATATATGGATATGATGACCATCAATAAACTATATGATGGTAAAGATGGTGAAGGTGGTTACAGAGGTACGTTAACAAATGAAGCTCATACTGTATCTGCTAATTTTAATGGAGAAGTAGATCCTACAGAATTATCTAGGGCTGTAACTGAAACTCGATTGTGGTTTGGTATAGATCAAATTGAAAATAATAATTATTCTATTACAAGTACATTAATAAGTGGTAATGGCTCAGTAAATGTAGATAATACTAATAAGAAAGTAACAGTAACATCTCTTACTTCGGATACTGCTGTATGGAGAATTCATTTCTTAGTTGATGCTAAAGAAGTAGATGTTTGTGATTTTACTGTTACTAAAGCTAAAGGTGGTGCAGCAGGTTATCAACCAATATCAATCTACTGTATGACTAATAGTACACCTAGCAGACCTACATTAACTACTAGACCTTCTTCCTCTGGTACATCCAGCGGTGGTTATACTTGGTACCTTGATCCTACTTACTCTACTAGTTATGCTACATGGGAAAGTCATGGTAATATAGACCCTAATAATAATGGTGTAGTTGTAGTAGACCAAACTACCGGGTATAGATGGACAGCTCCAGTAAAGATAAGCGGTAAAGATGGTGAGCAGGGACCACAAGGTGATAGAGGACCTGCGGGTTCTTCTGGTTCTGACGGATCTGATGGTTTAGATGGACCAGGATTGAATTATAGAGGTGCTTGGACATCTGGTAAGACTTATGGTTGGACAGCGGGAAATGCAGGTAATGTGAGAGACGTTGTTAAAGATGGTAGTTACTACTATATGTGGAATAAATACTATAGGGGTACTGCACCAGTAGCTTCAAGTAGTAATAAACCATCTAATAGTTATACTACTGTAGACGGTACTTCCGGTAGATACTGGACTAGATTTGGTTCATCCTTTGAATCAATAGCTACTGGTTTGTTATTAGCAGAAACAGCAACTATTGCAGGTTGGGAATTTGCTGATCAATATATTTATGCTCAATCTAATACTATGCGTTTAGATGGAAGAACTTCACCATTAAGCGATGTGCATTTAGCAGCTGGTAGCAATGCAGCATCTAGTCCTGGTAGTGCGCCTTTTAGGATAAAAAAAGATGGAAGTATGGTTTCCACTAAAGCTAATATTACTGGTACAATATCAGCAAGTAGTGGTGATATTGGTGGAGTTCAAATTAGTAATGGTTTAAGAGGAAGTGGATGGTCATTAAGTAACTCCGGATATTATTGTAATGGGGATGGAGTTAAAGCCGGTTTTGGTATCAATTCTGCTCCAGCAACGTATGGTAAAAATCTTCCAATGTCTATAAGTTATACTAATAACGTTTATGGTGATTATATTTTAGGATCTACTATCAGTGCTAATAACTCAGGGGGTTGGGCTGTTGGTTTAGCTGTTACTGGTGGTTTTCTTTGGTGTAGACAAGGAGTATATGATACATGTAAAGCACAATTAAATCCTAATGCTTCTGGAAATAGTATTCAACTAGTTTGGCCCAGCGGTAGCAATGGTAGTGGTTATGGTTGGAGATTTGAAATATATAGTACTAGTTATAGTACGGTATATTTACCGGATAGATCATTACTAGCTAAACATTTAGGCTTAAAAAGTAGCGATTATTTTAATATAGAAGTGCTACTTTACGCTTCTAACTGGGGCACTTCGTATAATATTTTTCCTAGTTCTGGTATGTCGCTGTTTAATGAAGCTGGTAGAAATATAAGTAGTTATAAATTAGACAAAGCTATGGCAAGAAGATTTTTAATTACAGCTTCAGATACTTATTATGCAAGAACAATTTAATATTTAAGTTATGACGATAATAGTAAGAAAGAGTGATGGTTATGTACTAAATAGTGATGAATTTAATGGTTTAGACATGACTGATCAAATAGATGTTTTAATAAATGATCTAGATCTTAATTATTATGATATAGTAGATGTTGAAGATCCACACGATGAGACTATAAAATATCTAATGAAAAGATATTTCTATAAAAATGGTGAATTACTGTGTACATATTACATTACTGCAGAACTAGAAGAAGTGTTAAAAGAAGCAGAAGAAGAATTAGCTTCTACTGATTATATAATGACTAAGGCTGCAGAAGCAATGGTACTAGGACAAGAACCTTCTTCACAATATAATTATACAGAAGTTGCAGAAAGAAGACAAGTTCTTAGAGATCTTATTAATGATCTTAGACAAAAGAAAGAAGATTATCCTTTCACCAGTATGTATCTAACTGAACCTTTAATCTATAAACAATACAGTAATGATAAAGAATAATGTATATTATGAATTCTTTGCAAGCTATATGGTACCCAATTCTAATGAAGTTGGGTACTGGATAGACTTGGGAGCAAATTCAAAAGGAAAGATAATTAAAGTATATAATCCTGATATTAAGTCTTGGGTTAAACTAACAGATGCTACTAGTGAAGATGCTGTTGCTCCTTTCATTGGTTCTAACGGTAACTGGTGGATAGATAATCGTGACACAGGTATCCCTGCTTCTGGTAAAAGTCCAATTATTGGAGAAAATGGTAATTGGTGGATATTTGATCCAGCATTAAACGAATATGCTGACACTGGTGCTACCGCATATGGTAAGACTGCATATGAATATGCAGTAGATCATGGATATACAGGTACTGAAGAAGACTTTGGCAGAATGCTTAATGAAGTACCTAATGCGGTTAAAGATGCCAAACAAGCCGTAAAAGACTCAAAAGAAGTACTTCAGAATCCACCAAAGATTGTAGATGGTAATTGGTATATCTATGACTATGCAAAAGATACTTATCAAGATAGTGGTATTAATGCCGTTGGTGATGCATTTGTTATTGTAAAGACCTATCCTTCGATTCAAGCTATGCAAGATGATTACAATAATCCTGAAGTAAAGAAAGGACAGTTTGTAATGATCGATACTGGTGATGTTGAAAATGAAGAGGATTCTAGATTGTATTTAAAAGGTGACACTGAATGGAAATTCATATCAGACTTATCTGGTGCACAAGGTATTCAAGGCTTATCAGCATATCAAGTAGCAGTACAACACGGCTTTGAAGGTACAGAAGACGAATGGTTAATCTCTTTAAAAGGTGATAAAGGTGAAACTGGACCTAAAGGAGATAAAGGTGATACTGGAGAAAAAGGGGCTACTGGTGAAAGAGGACCTCAGGGTTTACAGGGAGAAAAAGGTTTACAAGGTATACAAGGTGAAAAGGGTGAACCAGGTATACAAGGGCCTGTTGGACCTAAGGGCGAGCAAGGAGAGCAAGGTATACAGGGAATTCAAGGACCACAAGGAGAACCTGGTCCACAAGGACCTAAGGGGGATACTGGTTCAGGATTAAATATTAAGGGAGAATTAGATTCTGAATCACAATTACCACAAGAAGGTGTATCTGGTGATGCTTGGTTAATTGCTGGTAATCTATACGTTTTTGTGGGTGAAAACGGTAATGTTGAATCTAATCCTAAATGGAGTAATGTTGGTAGTATTCAAGGACCAGCAGGACCACAGGGGCCTGTAGGACCTAAGGGGGAACAGGGAGAACCTGGTCCTAAAGGTGAACCAGGAGCTGATGGTGCACCTGGAGCACAAGGTCCAAAAGGTGATCCTGGTCAAAAAGGAGAGAAAGGAGACCCAGGTAGTGATGCTTCTGTAACTAAACAGAATGTAGAAGCTGTGCTTACTGGGAATATTACTACTCATACTCATAATGATTTGTATATAGCTAAGGGTAGTATTGCTGAGTATACTCCTATTACAGATTATAGTCCTGCTACTAAGAAGTACGTTGATGATACTGTAGCAGCAGTAGATGTTACTGAACAAATCTCTGGTAAAGCCGATAAGGCTTATGTAGATAGTAAGTTAGATACCAAAGTGGATAAAGTATCCGGTAAACAATTAAGCACAAATGATTACACCAATGACGATAAAACTAAGTTAGCTGGTATTGCTGCAGGGGCTGAAGTAAACGTCAATGCTGATTGGAATGCTGAATCTGGAGATGCACAGATACTTAATAAACCTACTATCATTACTGAGGAACAGGTAGATCAAAAGATTAATGCGGCTATAGGTTCAGTATATAGAGTAAAAGGTTCTGTAGCTAATTATAATGCCTTACCTGCTGAAAATGTAAGTATCGGTGACGTGTATAATCTTGAAGATACAGGGGCTAATTATGTAGCTACTTCAACTACTCCGGATTGGGATAAGTTAAGTGAAACAGTAGATCTTAGTGGGTATTTAACTAAGACTGATGCAGCTAGTACTTATCAACCAAAGGGCAATTATCTTACTTCAGTACCTGAAGAATATGTAACGGAAACTGAATTAACTGCAAAGGGTTATGCTACTACTACTCAGGTTAATACAAAATTAGATTCTTCTGCATATACTGCTACAGATGTATTATCTAAAGTAAAGACAGTGGATGGGGTTGGTAGTGGTTTAGATGCTGATTTGCTTGATGGTAAACAAGGCAACGAGTATGCTTTAAAAACGGAAGTAATTACAGAGGCACCTTCAGATGGTAAAACATATGGTAGGAAAGATAAACAATGGTCAGAGATTATAGCTAGCAATCAGTATCTTGATTTAACAACTTTATTTCCAAGTGAAAGTGGTACATTATCAGATGAAAACTATCAAAAGATAGTTGATGCAGTAAATAAAGGAATAACAACAGCAAGAATTGAAACGGATCCTGATGGATTTAGCCCAATAACAATTAGTAATTCTACTGAAACATATAGTATTATAACAAATATTTTAACAGTAGACTCCGGTGATCACTCTATAGGGTTAACGGTAACAACCGTAATTATTAATAAGAGTAACAAGACCTATACTTTGGTATCTAATCGACAAAGTTTACAAAATACTGGCTCCGGTACAAAATACCTCTCCGATAACGGTCAATACAAAGCAATACCAACTAGTAGCGTAGTATTACCACAAGAAACGCAGAACAATATTCTTGATGCTATTAATGCTATTAAGTTTGAGGATAAGAACAAAACTACAGTTACAGCACAAGAGTATAATGCAATTGTATCTGCTTTTGATGGTAAGATAACTCCAAATAACGATTACATGTATTTTATAAATTACGATAAAGCAGAACCAGGTAAATTTGAATCATCTGGCACAAGCGAACCTATTTTTGGAGCGTTTTTAAATTATGATGCAAGCAATAATATAAACATAGTATCCAATATTACTTTTTATGACTATTATTACTCTATTATGAGTTCAAAAAAGGTTGGTCAAGTCGCTCTCATTATAAAAGATTCTTCAAACAGTTATAAACTTACATACATAAATTCCGTAGGCACCCCTGTAACCAGCAACACTGTAACCAATATAATAAAATTGACTCAAACCGCATATGATAAACTTGCCGTTAAGGATTCTAATACACTTTATATAATAACAGGTTAACTATGACTAATAAAGATATTAAAAATGCATATGTTGGTACTACTCCGGTAAAAGCTATGTATTTGGGTAGTACTAAAGTGTATCCAACGGGACCGAAAGGAGTATATATCCTTGATATAGATAACAAACTCTTTAAAAAGGATAAATGAGATATTGAAAATAATTCTAAAGCAATGGGTGTAGCTGTAATAACTGATAATTGTGCTTTTTGCGTTGATATTTTTGGGGCGCCGTCAGAATACCTTTTTACAAAACCTGGATACACAATTGACGAATACCCAAATATAGTTACTACACAAGATGAGCAAACTGCTTTAAAAGATTTTAACGGTAATACTAATACTAGTACGATGACAGATTGGGATACTGATAGAAAATATGACGCTATGCTTGAAGCATTTATTGAATGGCCAAATGGAGTAACTGAAGGTTATGTAGGAGCTTTAGGAGAATGGTCAGAATTATATCAATATATAACTGAGGTTAATGAATGCTTAACTTTGCTTGAAGGGAATAAAATTGACAACATTTATTGGACCTCTACTCTTGTGGATACAGAACGCGTTTGGGGTTTTGTGGGAAATATAGATTCTCCACATTTGTTTGGAGGGAAGATAGCTTATGCAGAGGATGCTTTAGCAATAAGAAGTTTTTATCCTATTGATTTATCTACTGTAACAGTGGTTCAATAACCGCTATTAGGTATGTAATAGTCCTCTTTATAAGAGGAACCTTTATTTAATATAATCGTTTACTTTATATATCAAGCTCTAAGTATCATATAATTTTCAGAACGCTAGCATTCTTTTAGATTGTCTAGCGTTTTGTTTTTTCAAAGTCTCACAAATCTTCAATCATGTTTAGATATATAAACGATATTATAATAAAAGCCTCAAGTGTATCAACAGTGAATTATTTTAAAGAACTAATAAATGATGGTCCGATTAAATTTTTTACTTGCATTAGTACTGCTTTATCTAGTGCTGTAAGCACATTCTTTTTACCTATTTGGTTACTAATAGTTGCAGTAGGAATACTAATAATCATTGATATGATATTAGGTATTAGAGTGTCATTAAGTAATGGTGAAAAGATTCAATCTAGAAAGTTTTGGTCAACTGTTAAAAAGCTTTGCTTTAGTTCATTAATGATAAGCTGTGGTCATCTAGTAGATGAATATATATTGACATCCATCGATGCGCACTTAGTTGAGGGTTTTGCTGGTCTTGTTGCTGGTGTAGAACTATGGTCAATGGTAGAGAATCTACAAACATTAGATCCTACTGGACCTTGGAAAATATTCAGCAAGTTCATTAAAAGAAAAGGCGAGAAGTACTTAGATATCACAATTGACAAAGAAGATTTACCAAAGATTAAGAAATTAGTTAAAAAGATTAAGTAATATGAATTATCTTAGAGTATTGATAGTAGCTATTATGACTTACTTAGGAATATCCAATCATGTCTTAAGGAATAAAGTAAATGAGTTAGATGAAGAATTGGGAGATGCTCGTAACAATATTGAATCTTATCAATCAATCCTAAGTAATAAACAAAATGAAAATAGAGTGTTAAAACTTAGTATAGAAGATTTCAAACATTCTAAAGATAGTTTAATACAAGAGTTATCAAAAACACAAGATCAACTTAAGATAAAGAATAAGAAGTTAAAAGAAGTAATGAGTATGTCCACAGTATTGACAGATACTATAGTAAAAACAATACCTATAGATAGAAACTTCAATGTAGAACTTCAGTCAAATCCATTGACTACAATCAAAATAAATAGAATGGATTCAGTCATAACCTGTATTCCAGAAATATATAATCATCAAGATTTATTTATAACCGAAGAAAAAGTATATAGAAAGAAATATAAAAACTGGTTTCAACGGTTAATACATTTTGACTTTAAAAAAGATAAAGTCGAATCTTACAAAATTATCAATTCTAACGATTTAATAAGAGTATTAGATACTCGAATTATCAAAATTACAAAGTAATTTGCAAAATATTTCAATTTAATATTAATCAATAAATAAATTGAAACTATGCATTTAAGTAGAATATTAGATCAAATTAAACGCCATCCTTCCCCAACAGAAGCTTTAACTAAATTGGGTAAAGCTATGGATAAACATGAAGATAATCTGTTGGAAAAGGGCTTCAGAATACTTAAATCAGAACTCTGTGCTAATGTATATGAAGCTATAAATGGCCCTCACTTTGATGAGGAACATGCTAAATACGCAGTAGAAGGCATGGAAAATGAGGATGGATCAAAAGGCCCTCATTGGACAGTTGAAGAGACAACGTCCATTGCCAATCAAATGGGCATAAATTTAAAATCAGAGAAACACAATAAGTGGGACTGGTATGTAGCCATGAATATGATCTACTCAGATTTTTATAAAGCTGTTGTAGCAATAACTGGTGGAGCTAGTACCAAACATTTTGCAGAACTTACCAAAGCTTGGATTTGTGACAAAGACATCTCAGAAGGCAAGATGTGGCATTACTATGTTTATATAATGTGTGATGATGAAGATAACGATTATAAAGCATATGAACATATGTCTCATGATCGTGAATATGATTCAGATTATAAATATGGTAGAGAAAGAAGATCTTCTGGTAGAATGTCATATCCTTACTCTAGATATGAAATAGAGGACGAATATGAATATTCTGATCGTTATGCTTATCCTGAAAGAAATAGAATGGATAGAGATAGACGTGAAGAAGATATGAAAAGAGACAGAGATTCTCGTAACACATCTGTTAGATATTTCTAATTATCAAAATAAATAAATCAATTAAAAATAAATCATTATGTTAGAAAACGAAAGAATAATTGTAGACCGTGGTGGTATTGACCCCGGTATCGCTGCTTTGATGCAAAATGCTAATAAAGGTTTTGATCCTGCTGCTTTGATGGCTATGATGAACAACGGTAATGGTATGTTCGGTGGCAATGGTGGTTGGTGGTGGATTTTCATCATCGTGCTCTTCTGGATGTGGGGCGGATGGGGTGGCAACGGCTTCGGTCGTGGCAACCAGGCTGAGACCAACTCTGACTTCGCTCGTTTAGCTGCTATGGGCAACCAGAATAACAACACTGATTTGTTAATGCAGGCTATCAACGGTAACAAGGATGCAATCAATACCTTGTCTACTAACTTGAACTGTGATGTTAAATCAATTGACACAGCGTTGTGTTCTATTCAGAATGCAATTGGTAAAGTTGGTGGTGAAGTAGGTTTCTCTGCAGAAAGAGTAATCAATGCTGTTAATGCTGGCGATTGCAACGTAATCAAAGCTATTAGTGACTGCTGCTGCACAACTCAGCGTTCTATTGATTCAGTTAATCTGAATTTAACTCAAATGAATGCTGATAATAGATTGTCTATCTGTCAACAGACTAATACATTACAGAATGCTATTACTTCAGGATTTAACAACCTGTCTAGTGAAAACGCTACAAGATTCAATATCTTGGGTTCTAAAATTGACGCACAAACACAAATGATTAACGACAAGTTCTGTCAGTTAGAAATGAGAGAAATGCAGAATAAGATTGATGCTCTGCGTGATGAAAAGAATGCATTGCAGACTTCTGCCATTACTCAACAGCAGACTCAGAATATTGTAAATCAGATTAAACCTTGTCCAGTTCCTGCATACCTGACATGTAATCCGTACGGATGTAATGGTGGATTTACAGGTTATGGTTATGGATATGGCTATGGTGATAGCTGTTGCGCTTAATAAGAAAGGAGGTTATTATGTTTCCTTTCGCATTTAATCCTTACTTTGGACGTAGAACTAGAATTCCTAGATTAGACCAAGTAATACCAAAAGTTACTACCATAAGCGTAAGTGACACTGATGAAGTTACTACGTTAGGTATATGTCCTAGAATATGGTGCCAATTGCCTAATGAAGGTTTAATGGTATTTGAAGCTAGACATACTCCTGCTGAAGCAAGTGCATCATTACCCGTAGTAATATCTACTACAGGTTCTGTTAGCCCTGCTGCCAATAGTAAGAGTGTACCAGTAGTAAAATCAGATAGCACACCTTTGGTAGGTTCTGAAATTCAAGCAGGCAATAGATATTGGATTTATTATAACAAGTGTGATAATGTTATGCAAGTTATGAACCATTATCCAGCTGCGACTGCCTAATATATTAATATAAAGTATATGGGCAGCGAGTAATACCTGCCCATATCTTTTTAAATTTAAAGATATGACATTCTCACAGTTAACGCCGGGTACTAATATACACGTACTCGAGATTACAGGTACTTTTAAAAAGAGTACTACATACAGTTTAGGTAAAGTAGTAAGTGTATCAAAACCCTACGATGAACCATTGCCACCAGGTCAATTCCCAATGCCTATGCAGAATAGGCGTAAGCTTGTAGATTTAGTTATCTCTTGTGACGGTGAGCAGAAGAAACTGTCAGTATCTGAAGATAAAACAATGATGACCGATTCTACCATCGGACTTACTATAGCTACAGATAAAACTCAAATTGTAGATATGGTTAAGCAATCCTATAATGACTGTAAAGTTAAAAAGGAAAGCGTATTAAAATACGATGAAGAGATGAGGAGATGTGAAGACATCTTAAAATTACTTAATACAACTCCGGACATAACAACCAATGTGACAAAAGATTTCAAAGAACTTGATGAATTAAAAGCTGAAGTGAAAGAGCTTAAGCAACTTTTACAAAATGTAACTACTGTTCGTCCAGAGGTTAAAATAGAAACCCCCTCATCTGAGGAGAAACAAATTGAAATCTAAAACACAAAGGTTGGCTATTTAGTCAACCTTTTTTATTTTAATATTATATGAGTACATACAATAATAAATACGATATATTAGGAAGTACGATTAAACCTAATCCTGCATCTGTTAAATATTGGGCTGATTTAGCATCTAACCCGAATGGTGGTGATCTGAAATACTTTAATGGTAAAGATTGGGTTTATGTAAACAGTAAAGCCACTGGTGATATTACTGAATTGCAAGAAGATGTAAAACAGCTTCAAACAGATATTAAAAACAAAGTAGATAAGGTATCTGGTAAAGGTCTTTCTACTAATGATTATACTACTGCGGAAAAGAACAAGTTAGCAGGTATAGCAGCTAATGCAAATAACTATACATTGCCTACTGCTTCTGATTCTACTTTAGGTGGTATTAAAACAGGTTTTGTATCTACTGATACTAAGAAGGCTGTTAAATTGCAAGATGGTAAAGCTTATGTAGAAATAAATTCTACTAACATTGAAATTAATGATATACCTAATGCTGAAAGTTTTTATTCTTATGGTGTATCTTGGCAAACAGGTTCATTGAATGCAACTTTAGCTAGAATTGGTAATTTAGATTTACATCGTACTTTACCAATCCAGAATAAGATGAGAGGATGTACCTTAGCAGATGATGGTACAGTAAATCATTATTTCAAAGATGACTGGTCTGCTAATGAAGATGGTACACCTATTAAGAAAGATGGTAGCGATGGTATGGTAATGATTGAAATACCTGAATTCTATGTAAAATGCCAAAGTAAGAATGGTATAGATAGTATGAGTATTTCAGAATACGCATTAGATGGTTACACTCTTGTTAAAAAGCAATATGTATCTGCTTATGAAGCTACTGTAGATAGAACTAAATCTGATACTTTGAAATTAGCTTCTGTAGTAAATACTACTGCTAATTTTAGAGGTGGTAACAATGATACATCAAAAGATGAAGCAGAGAATACTCAATTGGGTATGCCACTGGCTTCAACTACTAGGGCTAATTTTAGAAAATATGCTAGAAATAGAGCTACTGGTACTAAATGGAATATGTTAGATTTCTTTGCAACAAACACTGTTTGGTTACTATATACTGTTGAATATGCTAGCTGGAATTCTCAGTTAGCCTTTAATGAAAAATTATCTAACGATGGTTTTAAACAAGGCGGTTTAGGTAGTGGTGTTACAAATGTTATCGGTAGTGATTGGAGTACTTTTAATAATTATTATCCAATCATTCCTTGTGGTACTAGCGACGCTCTTGGAAATAAAACCGGTGAAGTTGAATATACTTTACCTTCTACTTTTAAACCAGACAATGTAGTAAAAGTAAAAGTACCTAGATATAGAGGTATAGAAAATCCATTCGGGCACCTTTGGAAGAATGTTGACGGTGTTATTTTTGATATTAAATCTGATGCAGATGGTGGTACTAGTACTATATACTTAGCAAAAACCGAAGCTGACTATGGCGACACCGTTACTGAAGGTTTTAGTGAATTAGGACAATTACCTAGAAAAAATGGTTTTATTTCTGATACTTACTTGGGTACATTCATCCCATCAGAAGTAACAGGAGCTAGTTCTACTACAGGTAGATGTGATAACTTTGAAACCAATGTAAATAGTTCTTCTTTAAGGACTTTGTACTACGGCGGTTATGCTAATTACAGCGCTAATGCCGGTCTCGGTTGTTGTAATTCGTATCATACGATCGATAATACGGCTGCTTATTGCAGCTCGCGTTTAGTATATAGACCGTAAACATTTATAGGTTGATGTCAAGTAAAAAACAGCAGTAATGCTAATAACAGCACTAATGCCAGTCTCAGTTATTGTAATTCGAATAATACAGTCAGTAATACGAATGCTAATTACAGCTCACTTAAAATTTCTTTTTGTTTTGACATGACCTTGGCTCTTGCCAAAAAACAAATAATAAAATCAGCGGTGTTAGTAGTTTCGGCGAACGCTCCTCTTATCACAATTTTAATGAAAAGAGTTTCTAATATATTTGAAGGTATCATAAATTATAATAACATCTTGTACGCAGATGAAAAAGCTCGTAAAGGGAAATTACATTCATACGGTGTTAAGCATCATGATAGAAATCGTGAACGTAATCTTCATAAGCTACAGGATGCCTTAACAAATTTAACTTACAAAACTTCAGAATATAGTTTATTCACAATTCATGAACCAAAAGAAAGATTAATATATAGATTACCATACTTTCCAGATCGTATAGCTCATCATACACTTATGAACTATTTAGAGCCTATATGGGAGAAGATATTTATTGCACATACTTATGCTTGTAGAAAGAATAAAGGTATTCACAAAGCAGCACAAGATATAAAGAAAGTATTAAGAAAAGATACAGTTAATACTCAATATTGTTTAAAATTAGATATTAAGAAATTCTATCCTTCTATAGATCATGATATTCTTAAGTCTATAGTAAGAAGAAAAATAAAAGATACTAGAGTATTAAAGTTGTTAGATGAAATAATTGATTCAGCACCAGGAGTACCTATCGGTAATTACTTATCACAGTACTTTGCTAATCTATATCTAGCTTACTTTGATCATTGGATTAAAGAATGCAAGAAAGTAAAATACTATTTCAGATATGCTGATGATATAGTGATCTTTAGTAAAGATAAAGAGAGTTTACATACTTTAATCAAAGATATAATAGAATATTTAAATATCAATTTAAAACTAACAGTAAAGAGTAATTATCAAGTATTTCCCTTAGCTTCAAGAGGTTTAGACTTTGTAGGATATAAATTCTATCATACTCATACATTACTTAGGAAAAGCATCAAACATAGGATGTGTAAATGCTTATCTAGGTTATACAATAAGACGTATAGTAATTCATATGCTAGACGTAAAGTATGTTCTTACTTTGGTTGGTTGAAGTTTTGTAATTCTATCAATTTTTGTAAAAAGTTAGTATTAAGGGTTTGTAAGAAATATAATCTAACAACGCCTGAAATATTTGTACCTAAGAAAGATATTATATCAAATGTCTTAAATAGGAGATTAAAGTTTATATGTAATTACTAACAAACTAATTAGTGTTACATCTAAAAGTAAATTATTATTAAGTTTATTAATAAGGGATATTATAAATACTTATATAATTATAATATTTCATAAAAGATATAATGCATATGAAATCTTGTTATAGTGAACGTCCTGAAATGATTCAAAAGTTAGATAATAATTCTTACGCTTTTAATTATAATATTGAAGAAGTAAAGAAGGACGATGAAACATATTATGAATGTGAACAAGTAATTATTAATGAATCCAATATCAATGATGATTCAATTATTCGTGACGTATTACTTAATAATTGGGATGTGAATCAGCAATTGAAAATGGTTAATGATTATTTTGCATATAAATTGGGTCTCAACAAAGATGAAATCTGTAAAACTAGATATGAGAATTTCTTAGAGTTTAGATCTAAACTTAAAACAAGTGTAACTAAAAGTATAATCTAATGGAACTCAGATTAGATAGAATATTTCGTACTAATGAATATACTATTGGGGAGTTATATGTAGATGGTGCTTATCTATGCGATACACTTGAAGATCCAGTAAGACCATTACCTGAAGTATGTCCTAATACACCTAAAGGAATTGCATGTAAATGCAAGGAAAAGGTGTATGGGGATACTGCTGTACCTGCTGGTACGTATGAGGTGAAATTAAGCTATTCTAACCGTTTTAAGCGTATTATGCCTGAGATACTTAATGTACCTCACTTCTTAGGTATACGTATCCATACGGGCAATTCTAGCGCCAAAGATTCAAGTGGATGTATACTGGTAGGTACTTGGGATGGGATGAAAGAAGATTGGATATCTAATTCTACTGTAGCTTATAATAAGCTTATACCCCTACTTCAGAAGGCGATGGATAATAAAGAACAAATAACAATAACAATAAATAACTTATAAGTATGAAGAAACATTATGAAACACATGTAGAAGATACAGATAAGCTTATAAGTGTAGCAGGTCCTGTATTAGATTATAAGTCTTGATATGAACAATACAGGAAATTAATGGAAGAACAAGCTCAACGTAAATACGGTCTTTATACCCCTACTTCAGAAGGCGATGATGATGATTTCCCATCTATTTCTGGCGTGATTGCAAGATATTCAGCATTAGGTCTCACCAATGAACAGATGGCAGAGAACCCTGTATGGAAAGACCTTACAGGTAATGGGCATGATTTACAGATGAAGAATTTCGCTTGGAAGGGGATGTCCGGGGTTGGCGGGTATGGCGATGAAAATTACCAAACATTCTACAAAGTCACATTAGATGATTATGCCCTTGTGGCTAGCCCACCTGGTGTTAAGCACATGAATTTTACGTTTAGGGTAACGGGGTTACAGCCTGGAAATAAATTAATATTAGCTTTTTTTGGAACAACGATTACTTTCTACGGTACATGGGACAAAGATGGCATATATACTGTTGATGCTGATATTGTTACGGCAGGGAAACCAACATATTTTTATAACGGATATGGAGCAACCAGAGGAGAGTTTACGATTGAAATCCTTCCCCTCTACCCCGGCTTTATCCTCGGTGACGGAGTAGACGACTTTGCAGTTACAGAGAAGGAGCTTAACTTCGAGGATACCTATACGGTGTACACGGCGTTTATTCCGTTTCAGAATAATCCGGCAAGGAATATGATTTTGTGTGGAGCTGATAGCAAAAAAACTTTTTCCATGCAATATTCGTCTTTGGTTTATGTATCTTTTATAGCGGGTAATAACTATTATATAAATGCTGATTTTGTTAATGGGCTTAATTTGTTTGCTTGTAAAAGAAATGGTAATAATATATGTATTAAGAACTTATTAACTAATAAAGTTGTAACAGGTACGTGTGGGGACTGGGTGGAAAACGCTGGGCTATATTATTTATGGAAGAATGCAACTTATGCATCTTTTGCTAGAGCCGGCATCGCCGGTCAGATCATCGACAACGGTCACTTTACAACCGATGAAGAGGATGAAAATATTCTCAACTGGCACAAAAAGCAATATCCCTGGCTCTTCCCCGACCAGGCATGGACTGTCACCGGCAAAACCAACGAGGACGAAGATCGTGCTACTATTGCCAACATTACGGGCAATGGTAATGATCTTGTACTGTCGAATTTTGGGTTTGCAGAAGGGAGTGGGTATGGGTTGTATAAAACTCCATTTGAATTATATCCATCAGTTCAGCATTCGTCTAAATATAGTTTGTCTTTTTCAAAGTTTGCATTAGGGGATCACAATTTAATAATTGCACCAAAACAAAATGATTTAAGCTATGATATAAAAGTCAAAGTAACAGGATTAAAGGATGGTGTAAAATTTAAATGGGGGTGGATTGGTACAACAGGATACATAGATATAACAACAGATGGGATACACATGTTAAATAAACCCGCATCTCAAATTAGACAATTGATTGTAGAATTTGCAGAAGATTTTGATCCTGATCATGTTGTCACCATAGAGCAAATCCCCGAATACGAAGGATACCTCATTACTGATGGGGTGGATGATGAAATAATCAGTGCTAAACTAATTCAATTCGCAGATAAATTTACCATTGTTGGTGATTGGAAGTTTATGGAAGATAGAAATGATAATGCAGGATTATTGAAAGCAAATCAAATTTACATCTATAATGCTACAACAGGAATGAGGATTTATTTAAAACAGGGTTCAAAAAACTATCCTTTTTCTTGTAAAAAGATTAACGCTTTGACTTCTGATGGATGGGTGTATGATGAAAAATGGGATAAATACAAAGTTTATCCTATTGGAAGTGATATTGATATTTCAAGCCGTTTATTTTTAGGTTTTTATAGCTCAAATTTTACCAAAATAGCCCTAAAAAACTTAGGCATCTACAACGATCAACTCCTCTCCAAAGACGACTGTATCAAAGCCTACAACTACCTCCAAACCCTAAAAGCAAAGTAACATTAAAAATTAATTGGATATGAAATACGCAATTGTAAACATTGTATGGGCAAAGTCCCACGGAATAGAAGTCCTACCGGAAATGAGGACAAGTGTAGATCAGAGCAAGGTGATCTTGCATGAGGAATACCTTGCACCCTTCGATGATGAAGATTTTCCTCGCTATAGTTTTAGCGATCCGTCTTTTGTCGAACTACTGAATAGTGAAGAATGGACTTATTCAGAAGGAGAACAACCCGTAATCAATAGACAGTTCAGCAGATTATTGGCTTTGGACGAACTGGACAAGGAGGCTACAGAAGAGATAAATACATATGACCTTTCCCCGTCGGAAGCCTTACAGGTCAAAGATCGATACCCCGAATGGGAAGTTGGCATAGACGTTGTTAAAGGGCACAAATACCAATGTGACGGTGATCTTTGGGAAGCCTTGAAAGATCATAAAACACAGGAAAACTGGAAACCTAGCACAGCTACCCTAAGCCTGTGGAAAATAGTAGACGCGGAAGAACATTCCGGCACGATAGAAGATCCTATTCCATATAAGCAAAATATGGCACTTGAATTTAACAAGTACTACACGCAGGACGGAGTATTGTACCTCTGCATACAGGCTATGACACCGGGACCGTATGATTTAAAGGATGTGCCGGCGCATGCACAACCGATAAAGCAGTAATGGGGTTTAAATAACTCATAGATCGATTTGGCTATTCCGTGCAATTTGGCTATGTTTGTAACAGTATAACAAAAGATTTAGAGCCTAAGAGCCATACCCGGCAAGAGTCATATCCTGTGGGGTATGGCTCTTTTTGTTTAATTTAAAATGAAAAAGAGATGAAGACAAATCAGGAGATGGTACGCTACATTGATAATTTTTCAGTGATTCAACGAACAAGTGATGGATATTTTGACGGAGGCGAATTACTTCGTCAATGGAATAATGTAGATGAAAATCCAAGAAGACGTATGTCCGAATTTATAGATAGCCCTAAAACGAAAGAGTTTTTAAAGGCCCTATCTGTGGATGAAAGCCATAGGTTAAAAACCGACATTGGTGAAAATCAATTGCTTATAAAGACAAAAGGGAGAAACACTAAAGATGGCAAAACTCCTGATAAAGTTTGGATGAATCCTCTCTTGTTCATCAAGTTTGCCATGTGGATCAATCCAACATTTGAGGTGAAAGTACTACGTTTTGTTTATGACGAGATGATCCGATATCGTAATGACGCGGGAGATGCATACAAAGAACTTTCATCCGCTGTTATGAAAATTGTTCCAAGCCATTTCATGCCAAAAGCAATGCAAAAAATAGGAGAGGCGTTAAACTGGATCGTTTTTAACTCCCACGAAAAGATGTTACGGAATAAGCATGGAGATGAAGTAAGGTTGCGTGAGTTGTGGCAATTAGAAAAGAAAATTGCCGGCTTGATAGAAGAAGGATTTATATCAACCTATGAACAGTTGATATCATATCTAAGAAAGCTGTATCGTAAAAACTGGGAACCAAAAGTACTAACGGTATAAAACATTTTTTGATAAGTCTTCATATAGATCATGCTGGTCTGTGAAGATAGGCATGAATATTTTTTAACTTGAATTTTGATATGGCAAAGTTATACACGAAATGCGATGAGATACCTCTCTGTAGGTTCATAGAGGCATACAATGGGAACTTGAAAGCGTTGATAATTTCCGGGAGGTCTTCGGACAAAGAGTTGCGTTTGATTTTCAGTAGAATCATGGATGAATATAACCAAATTATAGAAAATAAAAATCTACAATTCGCAGTTTCTAAACGTTCTTTGATCATAAATTATTATACTAAAATATCCATTATATCAGCTATATTAAATTTTATAAAACTAGGTGAAATAGATAAGATCTCCGATTTGCTCACTATTGTTGACATAAAAAATGTGAATATTGAAACAGTTGCGGATGCGGAGAAATTGATAAATAAAATAGAATCCTCATTGGCTTATATTCGGTTAAGATTGAAAATGGCTCAAGAGCAGCTTGATAGTACCAGTCAAATCAATAGAAAAGTAGATTTTACTAAAGAGCGAATGATTTTATCGGCTCATTTCAAAATGCGGATAGATGACAAGACATATACTGCGTCAGAATATGCAAACCTTATTAGATTAATGTTGAACGAAATAGAGGAGGTTAAAAAATATGGCAAATGAAACAAAAATAACGACAATCGTTGGAAAGGAGGCTTTTAGCCAGCTTGAAAAACTCGATGATTTAATAGGGAAGGCAAACGATTCGTATTTGATTGCGGCAAGAAATATGGCTAAGGGGTTGTCTTTTGAGCCTAAAAACATGTCCGAGTTGATTGAAAAGAATAATCAGTACATGGCTTCCCTAAAAGAGATACAGAAAGCTGAAACTGAAATTAATCGATTACGTCAAGAGAAGAACAAGGTAATACAGGAAGGGGTTAACGAAGTAATGGCCCAGATTAAAGCCGATCAAGAGGCGGCACGTATAGCTAAGGAAAAAGCTAAATTGGAAAAAGAACAGTCGAAAGTATCAAAAGAACTTGCTGCTACAGAAAAGATTAGAAAGCAAACTTCAGAAGATCTAAGTAGGGCTAAACTGGCTGAAGAACGAGCAACAATGGTAGCATCTAAGGCGGATAAATTACATGCTCAAAATGTGCAGTTGACTTCTGATCAGGTTGAAAACCTAATTTTAAAACTTGACACAGCAAATCTTTCTTACAAAGAGCAAGCTCGTATATTAAGTCAATTGAAGGCTTATTCCAAAACTCAAGTTGGCGGTATAGATGCAGTTAATCCCAAAGTGCTTGAGAATATCCAGAAGTTGGATAAACTATTGAAAGAGCAAGATGCTAAAATGGGGGTATATGGCCGAAATGTAGGTAACTATGCTTCTCATTGGGATGGATTAGGAAATGCAATCAACCAGTTAAGTCGAGAAATGCCTGCATTTGCAGTATCTATGCAGACAGGATTGCTTGCGATCAGCAATAACTTGCCTATTCTAGCTGATGAAATAGCCAGGATACGACGTGAGAATGTCGAATTAACAAAAAGCGGTCAAAAAGCAGTGCCGGTATGGAGGCAGGTCGCTGGGAGTTTGGTTTCATGGCAAACATTGTTGTCTGTAGGTGTTACGCTGCTGACTGTATATGGAGATAAAATATTTGATTTTGCTGCTAATCTATTTAAAAGCAAGGATGCTTCAAAGGCTGCATCTGATGCATTGGAAGACCTTAATTCTACAAGTGGTAAGTTTTTCGATGAGTTGAAAAATTCAGCATCCACCTATGGACAGAATGTTGTTTCCATTAAGAAGCTACAGGATGAATGGAATAGTCTGGGAGATAATCTTGATAAGAAGAAGCAATTTATCATTGACAATGAGTCTGAGTTTAAAAAATTGGATGTTTCTATTTCTAATGTGAATGAGGCAGAGAATTTTTTAGTTAATAATACTGACGCATTTCTGAAGGCGCTTGAGCAAAGAGCGAAATATACAGCTGCATCAAAATTAGCAGCAGAGAAATATGCAGAAGCGTTAGAATTAGAAGCAGAAGCAGAAATGAGGGAAAATAATCCTAATTGGTGGGATAAGCTCAATCCTCATAAAATACTTGACCCAACAGCCGCTTCTATGGCTGCATTAACGGGACAATTTGTTTTCTTTAATGAGTCATCTGAAAAAGCAGGAGATAATGCAAAAAAAGCAGCAGATGGAATAAGGGAGCAAGCTAAAGCTGCAAAAACGGCGGCTGATATTTATGTAAAAGCAATGTCCGACGCGCAAAAGGAAGAAAATAACATACTTGCTAAATCTGGAATCAGTAAATATTTAGAGGAAGAGAGAATAAAACGTGAGGAAGAACGAGCAAAACGTGAAGCTGAACGAAGAATGAAACTCGAAATGGAAGCCGAACGGACAATCCAGGAAGCCCGTATAAAACTGATGGATGAAGGTTTTGAAAAAGAGATAGAGACTCGTAATGCCCAATATCAAAAGAAAATAGATGATGTAAAGACAAAAGGAGTCCGTGTCAATGAGCAGATTGCCGCAATAGAGGCCATGAGAGACAAAGAATTGTCCGATTTTAGGGAAGAATACGAGGCCAAACGTGCAATGATTGATGCGCAAAATCGAATTTCCTATGCTAAAAAGGGTAGTTTGCAAGAGCTTGATGCACGGCTGGACATTCTTGAACTCCAAAAAGCCGCAGAATTGAAAGAGGCAAAAAAGACAGAAGCAAGCAAATTGGCGATAGAGAATAAGTACTTAAAACTTATAGAAGATGCTTATATGGAATTTGGTAAAGTACAACTCTCCCGTCAGCAATCTCAAAACGAGTTAGAATTGTCAGATCAGCAGATTTTCTTGAACAAAGAATTATCTATGCTTGAACAGCAATATTCTAAAGGAATAATCAAGAAAGAAGCCTACGAAAAGAAGAAAGCAGATTTGCAATATCAATATGCAGTTCAAGCCCTGCAACAGGAAATTGATCTGCTAGAGAAGAGTTTGTACCTGTTTTCTGGAGACGAACGCTTGGAAATGGAGAAAAAAATAGCCCAATTAAGGGTCCAGCTATCAAAAGAAACCACTGATAAAATAAATGCAGATGCAGAAAAAGAACTAAAAGAAAGGCAAAAGGTAGAGGAAGCAAAAAAGAAGTTGATTCAAGAAGCTGTAAATGCCATAGCAGAAATAGGATCTTCTATGTTTGACCGTAGAATACAAGAAATAGAAGCTGAGATTGACGCTAATCAAGAGGCTTATGATAAGAAGGTTGAAGAAATTGATGCTTTGGCCGAAAAAGATGTTATTACAAAAGAGGAAGCAGAAGCCCGTAAGCGCGTAGCAGAGGAACAATCGTCTGCAAGAAACGCCGAACTTGAAAAGAAAAAGGCTGATTTGCAAACAAGACAGGCACGATTTCAGAAAACAATAGATATTGCTCAAACTATAGCATCCACTGCGCAAGCTATAATGACCGTATATAAACAACTTGGAATATTTGCAGGCCCTATGGCTGCGCTTGTTGCTGCAACGGGTGCTATTCAGCTTGCTACCATTATAGCCCAGCCTATCCCCAAATATGCAAAGGGTACTGATTATCATCCCGGAGGTTTGGCTATTGTTGGTGATGCCGGTAAACATGAAGCTGTTATATCTGGAGGTAAAGCGTACATTACTCCTGACACGCCGACATTGATGCCTATACCTAAAGGGGCAGAAGTTTTGCCAGACATTAACGATCCTGAGTTTTATTCCCGTTTTATGGATAACAGTTATTGGTTGACTCATAACAAAGCCGGGGAACGGGTGCAGATAGTGAACCACTTTGATGCAGAAGGCATTATTCAAGCAAGCAATAAGACGAACAACGACCTAAAGAAAGAGATTCGTTCTTTGGGCAGGATCATATCTAAAGGGCAACGTAGAACAGAATACAACTCGTATAAAAACTCAAAATTGAATTGATATGATACGTGTACAGTTATTAATAGGCGGAAAGAAATACGAAGCCACCAACGATTTAGTTAATTGGGAAGATGTTGAAATATCGATAAAGAGAAAAGACTTTGGGGGTGTATATAGGACGTTTGGCGATTCATTTGAGTTTGCCGGTGATTCTTATATGCTCTTGGAGAACGAGTTCTTGACAAACTATCTGAATGCTTCTGCTGTGATAGTCATTGGGGTATTGAATAATTCTTGGACATATAATGAGAAGATCCGGTGTAATCTTGATTTTTCTTCATACCAAAATAATGGCAACACTATATCCATAAAGGCTATAGATAACAGTGCGGAGGCTATAATCAATGCTAACAAGTCACAGGTGTATGATATCCCTGTTTCAAGTCTCAAATCGGATGAGCTGTATTATGATCGCATGGAGCTGAACAACAAAGCGGATTTTGTTGTGATACCGACCGAAGAACAGACTGATGAAGGTATTTATAAAATAAGTTTGCCTTCCAATTTTATCTTAGGAGAATATAATTTTCCGGTTGGATATACTACAACTAATTTTCCCGTTAAAAACAAAATTGATGTTGGGGACGTTAATATAACAGCTCCAGACAATGCTAATTTTTATTCTGGGTATATGATTAAGGCGTTAACTCGCATAAGCATACAATATCGAATGAGTTTTGATGTATATGCTACAATAACAAATGGGAATGCAAGTAAATTGCGATTGGAAATCGCCAAATATGCAAGGGTGAAAGACGGAGGCAAACCTACACCTGTAATAATAGATTCTATATCCATACCTTTTAAGAGTAAAATCAGCATAGATAAGGCATATGATGTTGACTTAAAGGAGGGGGATAGAATTATAATGTGGATAGGTCAGGGTGATAGTTATGCCCTTTGGGAGGGAGATGTTATAATGACGGTTTCGAATGTAAAAGAAATTAGCGTATCTTATAAAGGTAGAAACGAACCTGTTAATTTCGATGTTTTCACCCCTAATAAATTACTCACCTCCATACTGTCCAATATGGGTCTTACCGATATGACCGGAGAAGTAAAGGAAGGTGATATTACGATACCATATATGATAGCAGCGGAAAGTATCAGAGATATCAAGAATGCAAAAGTCCATACCTCTTTCAGTAAATTTTCAGAATGGGCAAAAGCATGTCTTGGATATTACTACAAGATAGAAGGCAAGAAGGTTATATTTTGTCATTTGACTGAATTATATGATCCAGAGATGGTGAAAGAACTTGAGCATGTGAACGGGCTTGATATCTCAATTGACAACTCCTTGATATGCTCCGGGGTAGATGTGGGCTATGAGAAGAAAGATTATGATGAAATAAACGGTCGTGACGAATTTCATGTAAAGAACAGCTTTTCGACCGGTATTTCAATCAACGATAACATATACAAACTTATTAGCCCTTATCGTGCTGATTGTTATGGAATAGAGTTCTTGGCGCAAAAAAGAGATGAAGAAACAAAGGATGATAGTTCGGATAATGATTTGTTTTTTGTTGATGCTGTTTCTGTTTTGGATCCTTCTACATCTTCGATAAAGTTAAAATTAAACAGGCAAGGAGATCGGCCTTCCGGAGTATTATTTCCTTCTTCGGTATTTAATATTGCATATTCTCCAAGAAGGATGTTGCTTGCAAATAAGGATATATTATCATCTTGTACAAGCAGACTTGAGTTTACTGCTTCTGAAGGGAATGCTGATGCGGTTTTATGGCGGGAAAGTGAAAAGTCCCCCGTTGTATTAGACAGTCGTTATTTTAGAGTTGAAACTCTTAAAGTTGAAACGATAGGGCTGTCGCCATTTCCTGTTTTATGTGATGGTCTTATATCTTTTAATTATAACGGCAAAAAGTATACCGGTTATGTTTCCGATATAACAGAGTTTCTTGGTAAGAGACAGACAACGGAATATACTTTGATATGTAAAAATATCGATTAATGTTGTCTTTATTCTGAATAATTGCTACATTTGCAAGCATAGAGCCTAAGAGCCGTATACGTAGTTAACGCTGCGTATACGGCTCTTTTTGTTTGTATAAGCGTATGATAAAAATAAGCAGTGTATCTCCTTTGATATTTGACGTTGAAAGTACAGGCTTTGAACATTCGATCGATTATGTTCAGAAGTTTGAAAGGGAGGATATGCCTATCCTTATACAGATCGTAGATGTTCCAAACAAGACATTTACCATGTTACTTGTTGATTTATATAATGGGACTTCATATCAAATATCTCCACAAAAATACGAGATTAACGATTACAACACGTTGTATGAATTTACGATAAATCCTTCAAATAATGGGACCTATCAAGTCAGAATAACAAATGATCAGGGAGAGATATCTGTTAGTTTGCCTTTCTGTGTACATAGTTCATCATATACTCCATTTACAATGCAAATAGAATATACAAATGCAGATAATCAACAAGCATTTGGGGCTGTATTTGATATATCAGGGAATAAACGTGTATTTAAAACACGTGTAGAAGGAGGATTTAAATCTGATAGCCGGCAATTAGCTGTTGAAAGTGAACAATTCAGAACTCAAAAGCAAGAACCTATCAATCTATATTCTGTTCCCTATGAAAAAAGGACACTTACGATTGGTGATAATGAAGGTGTCCCTTTTGAAATGGCCCGGCTTTTAAACAATATCTTTTGCTTGTCTTCTGTGAAGATTGATGGAGTGTCTTATACCAGAAGTGAATCAAGCGTACCGGAACAACAGGTTATTGCCGAGAGATATCCACAGTTCAATTATACTTTAACGGTGGAATGCTCCGAAAATGTTTCTTACAATGGTTTTACCGAATATCCAGATGGATCTGGTATTGTTGGAGAAGTCAGTTTAAACGTTTCTAATGCTAAAGACGGTCAAGTTTTAGTCTTTGACGGAAACGAAGGAAGTTTTGTTAACCAATCACATCTTGATTCGCTATGAGTATAAAAAAGTTAACAAAACGAATATGGTACGGGTCAGATACTACGGTAGACAGTGAAGGGAAAACTGTTGCTGCTGCTCCCCCTATTGCCACCAATGACGGTTCTGAGGATTGGGATTTGAATGGTCTTGTAAGAGGTGAATTATATCTCAATGATAATAAAGATGATCCTGCTTTGTTTTGTTTGGGTAGTGATAATTTACCCAAGCGAATAGGAGGTGGTACGGCTTCAGGAGGTGGAGGAATTGTAAATGTAGATGTAGACGTAAAAGAAGGAAGAGGCATTGATGTAAAAAAAGATTTGATTGGCGAAACTGTTATTTTCACGGTTTCGCATGAAAATACATCTTCAGCAGTTTCAACATCTAATTTTGACGATTTATTTGTCCAAAATATCGGTGTTGATGATTTTGGACATGTAACATCTGTAGAAAGTGCAAGGCTGGCGACTTATCTTGATGAGCGATATCTTCGCAAAGATATCGATGATACCGCCCACGGGAATATACTTTTTGACAAGAAGATCGGCTCTTCCATTTTCATAGATGGCTGGGAAGGTAAAGGCTGGGAGATCCAGAGTACAGGTGCTGCCATATTGGACTCGCTTCGTGTGAGGAGTGATATCTATGTGGGGGGGCGTATGGGTTCTCCTTCTTTTATATCTGGTTTCCCCGAAGGTACAGGATGGGATTTATCCCCTTATACGATAACTAATTCCGCAGGAGTAAAAGAAACCAGATATCGCCTTGAAATAGATGATATTGTAGCCAGAAAAAGTGCTCGTTTCTATGAGATGATCATATCTCAATTGAGAGGCGAGAATGATAATGTTATATTTTCCGGCCAAATGAAGGTTGCCTATTATGATTCGGCAGCCGGACGTCTTTATTTAGACACAGAACTTGGTATTTTATACAATCCTTTTAGGCCGGGTGACTTATTGGAAGTACAACGTTATAACGGAATACCTTCCTCTGACAATAACTATTATATTACGAAACAGTATGAACTTCAAGTAGAAGAAGTTGGTATTGGATCGCTTGCCGATGGAGAAGATAGATTGGATTGGATTACATTTAAAAATTTTGTTGGAAATCTGTCCCAAATCGCAGAAGGAGATGTTTTGACTCGTGTAGACTCCGCTACGGATTCAACAAGGAAAGGTATAGTCAAAATAACAACTATAGATGAACTTGGAACTCCTCATATAAGTGCCATATATGGCATGAAAACGAATCCAGACGATAGCCTTTTAGCTCGTTTGGGAAATTGTGCTGGCGTGAGGACAAAGAATGGCATACAGTTGACCGAGCAAGTAGGTTTATATGCCCGTGGAGCTTTTTTTGAAAATTCAACTATTGTTTTACAAAACGGAGATACCATTGAGCAGACCTTTATTGCCATGAACGGCAAATTTGAAAGCCTTATTGATGGCATCCGTAACGACATATCCGCAGAAGGTGGTAACATCCTTGTAAACTCTTCTTTCAGCCAGAATACAAACTATTGGACAGCCGTAAATAACGTTCATTTTATCAACGTAGGTGGAGAATATCTTTGGCTGGACGGTAGCTTCTATGTAGAAAAGGATCAAGTTGCCGATATTTATAATGACAACGGCCAAAACGTTCTGCGAATAAGGAACACGTATATCCTTCAACAGAATGCTATAATGAATATCCCGGATCACACGGAAGAAGAAGAAAAGACGTATTCTTTCTCTTTGTTCTATAAGGTGCTCCGTCCCGGTTCTTGCGGTTTCGGTATTCCGGGAACCGAGTTGTATCACGAAGAGCAGCTACCGGAAAGCGACAGCTATCAAAAGCTGTCTAAGGTCGGGAAATGGAACGGGAAAGGTGATTTTGAACTGAGGTTCACTGGTGAGATACTTATCTATGGTGTAGGGATGTTTTCTGACGAGATTGCGGATGCTATAGTCAAGTTGCAGACACAAATCGAACAAACTGACGAATACATCAAGTTATTGGCTACTAAAGATTATGTAGATAGTGAGACAGGAAACATTTATACTCACTTTGATAGTCAGTTGCAGATTACCGCAGAACAGATGTCCGGTATATCTACGAAGGTGGATAATATCAACAATACGATAGAAAGTGCCGGGTGGATCACGCAGGCGGATGGTGTTACTTTGTTTGCGAAGAAGGAAATGGAAAGCGGAAAGGCTATCGTCAATGCGATCAATGTCGGAACTGGTGGTATCTTGATTCAGGCAAACAGAATCAATCTCGTTGGTGCTGTTTCGTTTACTATGCTGTCCGATTATACGGATGTCAACTCTCGTATAAATGGAAAAGTAGATGAATCCGACTTGGGCACATTGGCTTATGCTAGTTCAATCTCTAAAAATAATTTTGCGTCCTCATTGTTACAGGAATTTAATGGCAAAGCGAACAGTTCGTCTTTAAAGGCTCTAGCTTATTTAGATAAGGTTGAACAAGCACAATTAGGATCAACGATTATATCTGGTGGTCATATCATCACATCACTGATTGATACCGATAGTATATATGCAAATCAAGCCTATATTGGAAATTTTACTATAACAGCTGATAAATGGTTAAAGTGCGAAGCTGATCTTGATGGAAGCATAGGATACATTGTAATGAAGGGTACTAATACCGAAGTTTCTTTTGGCCAAGACTTAATTCCATCGACATCGGGAGGAGCATTCTCACTTACTGCTTATATCAAAAATAGTAAAAGTAATTATTTGTATAGTAATGGTCTATACAATTGGGATCCGGCAGGAAATAAGAATATTGGTTTGCAAATTGTCGCGGATAATTGCGATTATCCAATAGCTATACACAGTCAAGGCTTTAATTCGTTTACTGGTGGATTGTCTGTTGTCACATTCATTCCTAGAGCTGGTTATAATTGGAGCGAGCTTAAGTATAAAGACATCTTTGTTATTCAGGTTAATAGTGACGGTTATTTAACTTTGCCAACACTCAAGCAATTGCAAGATGCTCTAGTAAAGGGCGGTTACTATTCAAACGGTCTGGCTCTTTCCTACCAGGCGGTTGTCAAGTTTACTTTTATTCTTACAAGATATAGTTCAAAAGTTTATTTCAGAGGTGTATCAGGTATTCCCATAATAGGTACAGCTGGTTCGATATATGGCAGTGGTAATTATACTTATGGGCAATATGAAGCAACTCCTGGAACTATAGTGACTTTCTATTATTACAACAACAATTATTATATAGACAGTAACGCATTTTAATAACATAAAATAAATCATTATGAAACAAGTAAATTTCAAAGAGTTAAATGTAGAATATGGTGTAGATAAGTTTCAGAAAGCTGATTTGACACATGAAATTGGAGATGCGATAATCAAGAGCGCAGAATCCGTTCCGATGTATGATCTGGCACATATCATCTACCATTCAACGGGGGCAATAGAAATATCAGATAATGACTATCAACAGATGATGAAAATAATCTGTACTTCGTTTAAAATCATTATAGCAAAGGCTGTTGAAGCCGGAACGACAGAAGTGGAAACTAAAGATAAGGAGGAATAAGTTATGGCACTCGAACAAGTATCATCAGTGGTCAAGAGCACATACCTGAACAATGTGGCAGGTTACGAAGTACAGTACAATATCACACAGGATGAAGGGGAAAACGTAAAGTCGGTAACGGGTACAGTCAAGAAGGCAGATGTTCGTTTCGGCTACATAATCATCAATGCAGACGGGACCAAGAATATATCATTTGACAAGTCTATACCGGATGCAGATAGCGAGGCTATATATACAGCGGCATTGGCGGATGCAAAATCAATTTTTGAACAGAGGAATAAAATAGATTAGCACCTATGGCAGCAGGAGATATCATATTATCAGACGGGACAACGATCACGCCGGAAGACTTGCAGAAGATTGCGGCAGCGGTGGAGGATTTGATTGCGTCTACGGCGAAAGATCCGGGGCAGTACGAAGAGGTAAGTTCACTTACCGGTGTGTCCTCTCTTCCCGCCTTTCAGGTATTGGGTAGCACATATAAGCTTGTACGTGTTGCTCTGTCTGTCTTGAAGGGTGTAGATGGACGTGAAGTATTCTTGCAGGTAAATCAGGATAAAACCTATATCCAATGGCGTTATACGGACGGTAATTGGCAGAATCTTGTCGCTTTGTCCGATCTGAAAGGTACTGCCGGTGATACTCCTGTTTTTCGTACTGGTAGCACAGGCATTGAATGGAAGTACACCAGTGAAGAAGATACAGCTTATCGTGTACTTGTCCCTTACGATGATTTGAAGTTGAAGTTTTCCGATCTGACATCGGAACAGAAAGACGAGCTGAAATTGCATTTTTCTGATTTGACGGAAGAAGATAAGGCAGAATTGAAGGGTGAAAAGGGTGATATTGGTCCGCAAGGTCTTAGAGGAGAACAAGGGATTCAAGGAGAAACAGGCCCACAGGGACCTATTGGCGAAACTGGTCCACAAGGCCCTATTGGGCCTAAAGGCGAGCAGGGAGTAAAAGGCGATAAAGGAGATACGGGAAGTGGTTTTAAGGTACTTGGATATTTTAGCACGCAGGAAGAATTAGAGTCTGCAATAGTTTCCCCACAAGCTGGTGATGCTTATGGAGTTGGTACAGGTGCTCCGTACGACATTTATATTTATGATGCAATCAATTCTGTGTGGAAAAACAATGGTCCGCTTCAAGGTGCTCAGGGTCCAAAAGGTGACAAAGGTGATACCGGTCCTCAAGGACCTCAAGGTGAAAGAGGTGATATAGGTCCTCAAGGTTTGCAGGGTATTCAAGGCGATCCTGGCCCTCAAGGTCCTACGGGAGAACAGGGCCCGAAAGGCGATAAAGGAGATCGAGGTCCAGAAGGTCCGCAAGGCCCAGCAGGAGAAGATGCGGCTATTACGGTAGATGCTCCAAAGGACGGAAAAACCTACGGGCGTAACAATGGGGCGTGGTCGGAGATAGTGGCGAGCAATCAGTACCTGGATTATAATAGTTTATTTCCTGATAATGGTGGCACTATGTCTGATGAAAATTATCAAAAGATAGTTGATGCAAAGAATAACGCAGTATGTTTAATATTGATAGGATCTGATTTATACTATATGCGTATTACTGAAAAGGATGATGAATATCTAATAACGATTGATGGCTCAACTCTGGATGTTCCAGAGATAGACTATGTTGTGAATGCCTTTAATATTGGATATGTCGCTATTCGCATCATAAAAACAATTAAGGAATATATAAATTATTATGCTAGTTTAAGTTTAAAAGTTAATGGCTCCGGTACAAAGTACCTCTCCGACAACGGTGAATACCTCACTCCCCCTATCGCTACCCCCACCACTGCGGGGTATATGTCGACGGAGGACAAGAAGAAGGTGGATGATATAGTAAATTTCGGCACAGGGAGTAATACTGTCACCACTCTTGTGAATATACCGACAAGCAAGAGGTTGGTTAAGGCTGCCCTATCCTCCGCTTCAAACCTGTCGATAAATGAGTCTGCAAGGGCACTGAATGTAGGCGAAGAGATATATCTTGATTGTAATCCTACCGCTTCTTTTACGCAGCCTATCCCTACTACTGGCAGTTTTAGATCAATGTCCGGTAGTTCTATTACCACTACTTCCGGCGTGCCTTTCGAGATGTCTATTTTGAAGATCGCTACGAGTGGTGTCATGTATTCAATAACCGTTAAAGAGAAGGATTGATATGTTGAGAAGAAGGACGATAGGAAGTAAGAAGTTAGTATTCTTTCAGAAGCGGTTTTATCCGGCAGGAAATTACACATGGACGGTTCCATCGGGATGTAGGGAGGTTGATGTGTTTCTTGTCGGAGGCGGTGGAGGATGTTCATATAATTCAGGATTAGGAACTCCTGGAGGCGGTGGAGGTGGCTATACTAAAACATATAAGAAGGATACCGCTGGATATAGAGATGGCAACGCGATAACTGTTACACCAGGACAAACTATTGAAATTATAGTTGGTGCAGGAGTTCGTGGCGCAAATGGGGGATATTCACAGTTTATGAGTTCGCTTTACCGGGCTGAAGGAGGCCATCTGTCTCAATGGAATGGAGACGGAAATGGTGGTTCGGGAGGTGTAGGGGTAGATAGATCTACTCATTCGGTCGGAGGCTCAGATGGTACAGGCAGTGGTGGAACATCGGGGCAAGGACATACGACGCGTGATTTTGGGGAATCTAATGGTAAAAGGAATGCAGCAGGTGGGGCAAGCTCCTATAATAAATCAGGCGGGGAGACATCTCAGCCGGGAACATCAGATTATACAGAAGGGAGTGGCGAAGGCAGTAATGAAAGTAGTTCTTTGGCTTCTGGCTGGAGTGCCGGACTTGGTGGTGGCGGCTACGGTGGTGGAGCTGGGGGAAATGCATCGGGAAAATCGACGAAAGGTGGCGATGGCACTGTCCTGATCCGATATTGGGCTTACGAAGAATAAAACAAATATAAGTGATATGAGTAAATATATATATATACAAAAAGACGCAGCAAACATATATGTCACAATGCCGGAAAAGCTTGATACAGCAAACAACGATATCGGCACGACATGGGAGGATTATGTTGCAGGAAAGTACGTTTTGCTGACAGAAGAACAGATTGCCTTTAAAGAGGCAAACGAAGGTGCATCCGTAGAAGAAGTGTTCAATATGCAATTGACACCCATTCCCGAACCGACACCGGAAGAAAAACTTCAAACTGCAAAAGACTTGAAGCGTCAGGAAGTCTACAACACCGACTACCGGCACTATTACATAGAGGACAACGATGTATATACATACGACCGTTTGTCTCTAAAAGACCAGTGTGCCCGAAAAGATACGGTTGAAGTAAACGGAAATTCGTATAAATCAGCTCTGTTATTGGAAGCTCTCAATGAGATGGCAGACTACAATGATATCTGTATAGGTCTATCAGAAAAGTTTCTCTCTGATATTGAAGCAGCCGAGACAGTGGAAGATGTAGAAGTGATTGAGGTGACAGGCTATCCCGATGTAATCCATAGGACAACAGCCGAATTACAGGAAGCCGTAAACTACACGGAAACGCACGATTCTGAGAAGCAGTTATCCCGTATCACCCGTAAATCTGTGTCTGCAATGTCACTGACGGATGATGAAGCGATTGGTGCCAAATACGCACATGCGGAATGGAAAGAATTTATTAACGGGAAGTTGGAAACCGGCAACCGGGTAATTAACGATGACTGGTTATGGAAAGTCCGGCAACCGATAAATCCGGTTCTCGAAATATATCCTCCTTCGGTAGATACGGCTGCCCTTTATGAGCGCATGGACGAAAATCACAAAGGCACTGAATACGATCCCAAACTCTATGCGCCAGGCATGACGCTTGAACAGGAAAAGTATTATACGGAAATGGAAGACGGTGTAAGGAAGAAATATTACTGCTTTTATGGTACGATTAATCCGGTATATGCCCATTTGAAAGAATTGATTAACATAAATGTAAGATTGGTATGATAACTATTTTGACGATTATTTCAATGCTTGTTATTGCGGCCTACACGGCTGCCGTGTGTGTAAAGACTAAGGGTGTACCTTATTCCATAAGTGCTACCTATTACTATCTGGAGCATAAATTGTGGTTTATGGCAACGATGTGGCTGACTGCCGGTTTATTGATGCCTGCAATATTGGAGGTAAGTAAACAAAACACGGAATGGATTGCATTTCTGTCCTGTGCTGGCATGTTCTTTGTTGGTTCAGCTCCCAATTTCAAAGATGATTATGAGAGCAAGATACATTCTGCTGGAGCAATCATCTGTATTGCCGGATCGCAACTTTGGGTGGCATTGAACCTCTGGCCAATGTTGTTAGTATGGCTTTCCTATGTAGGGTATACTGTATTAAGCATTGCCAAAGAAAAAGAGGGCACATTTTGGTATAAGTTCTACCAGAGCAAGCCGATGTTCTGGATTGAGATTTCTTCATTGGTGGCTGTTTATCTCTGTGTATTAATTTGCATATAAAGATATGGAAGAAGAATTATTGACAACCCTTAGCCGCCTGTCGAACGTGATAGGCGGCTTTGTAACCGCCGTACTGATCCCCGTTGCCGGCTACTGGGGCTACCGGGAATATAACAAGCGCAAGGCGGCTGCTGAAGCTAAAAAGGCGGAAGCGGACAATATCACGCAATATGCTGCTGAATGGAAAGAGCTATACGAAAAGAAAGAACGTCGCGTCGGCGAACTGGATGCTAAAATTGATTCCCTGTATGAAAAGATAGACGAATACCGAGGGCGTGTCCGGGAGTTGACCGAGAAGAATACGGAGCTTATGATCAAGAACAACGCGTTGGAATTTCGCAAGTGTAACAAGCATGGATGTTCAGATCGTGAACCACCCAGCGAGTTTTAGTAAAATCGACAGATTAATGTGTAATTAAATAATGGAGGAATTTATTATGACAGCAAGAGGACTTAGAAATAACAATCCCGGAAATATCCGGATCAATGGCGACTTATTTCAGGGCGAGGTGAGACCAAGCAAGGATAAGTCGTTTAAGCAATTTACAACAATGGCTTACGGATACCGGG